>Ga0310786_10010225_pt1 | contig 11821 bp, 10 predicted proteins | sample AusTroGonzalo_MG_FD_203881 | JGI IMG/M metagenome (GOLD analysis project Ga0310786, IMG submission 203881) | Bovine rumen microbial communities from tropical cattle in Woodstock, Queensland, Australia - Gonzalo_03 (v2) (version 2) | ecosystem: Host-associated > Mammals > Digestive system >... | reverse complement strand
CAACCAGTTCGCGCAGGTCCTTGGTATACTCCTGTGCGGTATAGTCTTTGTAGCCGCGCTCGTCATCAGGCAGTTGCTCCTCGCTACGGATAAGCTGCAGATTGGTCTCCTCGATTATGCTCAATCTTATCTGGGCATTGCTCTCCACAGGGCGATACCAAGCCTTCTTGCTGAAGTAGTCCTGCAAGTCCTTAGCCTGGAACTTCCATCCGTGACGTGCCAGAATCTCGTTGCGCATCAGTCGCAGATCATCCTTCGAGAATCGGCTCAGATACGTAGTGTTCATCAGCCAGTTGGCCAGCATATCGCTCACCGGCTCATTCTCGGCATTCACCTCCTGTTCCACGCACCTCTGCACATTGTCGGGAGTCATCACCAGTATATGAGTGGCGTCGTTGTTCTTCTTACGCACAGCGAGGAAAGTCATACCCTCCTTGTTCACCAGCTGCACCTTGTCGCCCATGATGCCACGCACTGGCATATAGTCGTCAGGATTCTCCTTAGTCAGGTAGTACATGCCGGAGGCCTCGCCCTTCGAGAGCGAGAACTTATAGTGGTCGTCCAGCGCATTCACGCCACGCATCACTACGTCGCCGTCCTTATCCACAGTGGCAGTATACAGCACCGCGCCGTCCCACCACTTGGTTGCGTTTTTCACAACCTGTGCCCGTACGCCGGTCAGGGCGCACAGGCACATCATTGCGAAAATTACTATTCTCTGCTTCATACTGCGGGTACTTCGTTCTTGGCCTTAGCCTTTGCTGCAAGCTCCTTCAACTTATCCTTGCCCTTGAATGCGAATACCCATACCAGGAATCCGGCAATTACCAGCAGAGTGATGCCCAACAGCGGGCGATAGAACAGCCATGCCAGAGCGATGATGATCAGGCTCCATACCACACCGATCACGCTGCAAACGATACCTACGCCCCATCCGAAGATGCCAGCGATGAATGGAACCACCTTCAGTATGGTCTCTACGAATCCGAAGATACCCTTCAGTCCGCCGATTACCATCAGACAGCCTACCAGGCGCAGTATCCATGTCAGGAAACTGTTGGCATCCTTGTCGGCCTCTACTATCTCGTCGCCGCTCTTCTTACCCATTCTCAGGGTCTGATAGCGCTTTCCGTTCTTAGCTTTGTAGGGCTTGAATGTGTCGCCGTCAACCTCGGCCATCACTGTTACCTTGGCAGGCACCACCTTCTCGAATGTGACGCGAACATCACCCACCTCAGGCGATCCTGGCACACGACCGAAGTACAGCACGTTGCCAGCCTGGTGTACATACTCCAGATCCTTCTTGTTGGCAGCTGCCTCCATGGCCTTGGCTATACTGTCGTTTACAGCCTGGATTGAGTCGAGCTGAGCCTTAACCGAATCAGGCAGCATAGCACGAACTGAATCGGGAATGGCTGCTGGCTGTTGGGTGTTGGGGGTTGGTGTAGTGTTGTTCTTCTGCACACCGTAGAAGCGCTCGTAGGCGGTCTTGGTGGTGGCATCTATCTGCTTCAGCAGGTCCTCGGCGATGGCCAGATCCATAGCCTCTCGCGACGAAATGCTCTTAATCAGACTTTCGTTCAGCTTATACGCACCCCACGATACGTTCTCGGCATACTGCTGGTCGTCGTCGATGGTGGTAAGCACCATATTCTTTTTCTGATAAGCAGGATCCTTAAACTCGGCCGACTCAACCGGACGGCTAACCCACGACTTGGTGTAGGTATACTCCTTGGTAACCTCTTCCGAGCCGCCCAGTTTGTCCTTCTTGGTCTCCTTTACGTGCTCCACCCACTGATAGTACTCGGTGGTGCGCTTCAGGCTGATGGCCTTTACTCCTACTCCAAAATCTTTGTCTACCAGAGAGTCTTCGGTGGTGGCCATTGCTGTACCGCAAATCAGCTCACCCTCAAGCGATGCATCCTTCTTGTTAGGATTCTCCATCTCGACGTAGTTCTTGCCAACCTCGTCGAGCATGTCTTCGGTTTTCACGGCACGACCTTCGTTCCACCACAACAGTGCGGTACCAGCACAGAACAATAGAATACCTGTACCAATCGCCTTAAACGAATTGCCTACTCGGGTTCCATAACCCGTGGTTGATGTTTCTGTATAAGCCATAATGTCTTAAGATTTAATTGATATTGATTGTTATTGATAAAAAATTATTTTTCGGTTATTCTCGTCACTCCCTGATAGCTCACGTGGCCCTGATGCAGCAGGTAGTCCATAGTAAGTTCGGGTGTCACACGGCCCAAGCCTGTGCCTGGGTCCTTGCGGTTAGTAGGGCTGATAGCCACAGTGTAGCTGTTTGATACCACGCGATATGTCTTCTTCATGTTCAGCTTCTTGCCGTCCAGATCCAGCAGTGTCAGCTTCTTTATCTTCTTGGTCTGTGGGTCGCGGGTGTACTCCACCTTCATTCCGCCCACGTAAGGGAAACCGTTGTTATCATTCTCGGCACACTTCATCATCATTTCTGCCAGCTCCTTACCAGTAAGCTGCAGCATGATAGCCTCGTTCTGGAATGGGTCCAGTCGCAGCACGTCGGATACGGTTATGTCGCCAGCATCGTGCTTCTCGTAGCGTACGCCACCTGAGTTCTGGAAACTCAGGTCGGCCTTACCCTCGGCTATGAATGCGTCGCACATCATGTTGCCCAGCTCCTCGTAGGTCTCAAATGGAGTATCGGCCTTGGCCAGCACACGCTGGAAATATGGGTTACGCGATATAAACTCTACCAGCGCGCCCACCACCTCGTTAGTGTTCTTCTGTCCGCGTATGGCTATGTTCTCGGCCTTGCGGTCCACCACCTTGCCGTTCTCCAGTGTCAGTGTGGTGTGGGTCACACACGCCAGTCGGTTGGTGTTCTGCGTCACATACACTCCGTGATGCATCTCGCCGCCAGCGAGCTGTGTGTGACTATGTCCGCCCACTATGATGTCTACCCATGGCAGACTGGCTGTGAACGTGGTATCGGTGTTGTATCCCAGATGGCTCAACAGCAGCACCACGTCGCACTTCGAGCGCAGAAATTTATACTTGTTTATCGTCTCCAGCGGGTCGCTGAACGATATCTCGGTCATACGTGCGGGGTGACTCTCGGGTATACCCATATTTCCCAAGGCTGTGATGCCCAGCACGCCTACGCTTATGCCGCCGCAGTCGAATATCTGATAAGGCTTCACGTGCATGTTCCACTTCTTGTCGGGGTGCACGTTGGCACACAGATGTGGAAACGATGCCAGCGAGATAAGTTTGGCCAGTCCCTGCTGCCCTGAGTCAAACTCGTGGTTACCCAGTGTCGATGCCGAAAATCCGATGATGTTCATCAGTGCCACCATGGGATATGCAGGTATCTCGTACATATCGTTCAGCGGTTCGCCCGATCGGTTGTCGCCAGCGCTCAGCACCAGCAGGTCGGGATACAGCGCACGCAGCGAGTCGGCCACAAATCCCAGTCGTGGCATGCATTCTATAGCCGCATGCATATCGTTAGCACTCAATATATGGAGTTCCTTACGCTCCTGGGCCGACGCTCCACTCAGCATCGCCAGTCCCAAAACAGCTGATAAAATTAGTCTCTTTGTCATATATCTCTCAAAATTCTCAATTCTCAATTATCAATTATCAATTATCCGCTCGGCTTTGCCGCTTGGCTCCGCCAAGAATGTTTAATGTAGTTCAGCGAACTCCTCCTCCGCCGCCACCGCCTGAGAAGCCGCCTCCGCCGCCTCCCCACGACGAGTGTCCGCCACCGCCGTGCGCACGACTTTCGCGAGCCGCCTTATTCGTTGCGGCACGTGCCGTACTACGGTGCATCACCGAGTATATCGTAGGCAGTGTTATGTCGTTGGCCATCTGTGCGGCCACCTTGTCCATATCAAAGTATGCCGGATTCACCTTCTTCATGTCGCGTATCACCTGGTCGGCTATGCCAAACAGCGTGGCGTACACCATATAGTCCTTCCACAGCTTCACCTCGTCTACTCCGCGCTCGTCCAGCAATGTAAACTCCTTCAGGAATTTCTTCAGTCCCAGCACCTCGCGCACCTCAAACTCGCGGTTCTTGTATTTCTTTATCGAAGTCTGCGAGTGCAGCGTGTCAATAAACGAGTCGGTAATCTTCGAGTTGAACGTGCTCTTCATAAACTGCTTCAGCTCCTGCGGCTCCAGCACCTTGTCGCCACCAGCCGCCCGCTCAAATATGTTGTGTATCTTGCGCAGCAGCACAGGCTGTTTGTCAGCATCCGGCAGTCGGTAGATGGTGAAGTTTGGCTCCAGCTTACCTTTGCTGTTTGGGTGCGTCTCTATGGCTATTGCGCCCAGGTCTATCAGCTTCAGTATGCATGCCGACAGCAGGTTGTTGTAGTCGGCTCCGCACCACTTATATGCGTTCAGTATGTTGTTAGCCTCCTGCAGATCGCCCTTCAGCGGTATGTCGCGATACCACATCAGGTCCTTGTTCACACGTCGGCGGGCGCGCCACTTATATACCACGAACCATATTCCACCCACCACGGGCGATACAAATACCACCAGCACGTATAAAACTCCGAAAAGTGTCATCGGATCGTTCCAGTCCACCTCTTCGTCGCCGTTGTCTGTGTAGTCGCTGCCCTCGAAAGCCTCGCCCTTCTTCTCCTCGAAGGTCACGCTCTCCATCACGTGCGGCTCAAACATGCTCAGGGGGAATTGCGCCATCACATACAGGCCCGCCTCGCTGCTCATCGGTCCGTCGGTAGTCTCGGCCATCACCATACCACTCTCAAACCACACCTCGCCGTTAAAGCGGAATCCCCACACGTTACAGCTGTCGGCATCAAACACCATCGTAGAGTCCTCGCCCATGATGGTCACCTTAGCGTGGCCAGGCTTCGGGTTCACACCCTCGTCCAGAAACACGTGGCGCATGGCGTTGGCGTCAGGATAGCCGCGCACCAGTCCTGTCATCGTATAGGTGGTCACGTATGTACGTTCGCCGCTCTCGCCCAATCCCCAGCATATCTCGTAGCCGCTCTTGGTGCGCACTATGCCGCATTTCATCGTCTTCCACGAGCGATCCTGGTGTATATCCCAGTCCACATTCAGAAATCGCGTACCACTCTCGTCGCGCACCTCCAGGTCCTTCACTTCGCTCTCGCCCATGTTAGCCAGTCCGATGTAGCACTCCGTGCCCTCGCTGTCTATGCTCATCAGTCGGGTCTCAGTGATGCGTGCGTCGCCGTTTCGGCTCAGCACCACCTTAATATCCAGGTTGTGTAGCTGTGGTCGTGCTAACGCAATGTTAGCCACTAGCAGTAGCAATATGGTGATATAGTTATTAATTTTCATTTCAGTGTGCAAAATTAGGTATTTTTTTCCAATCCACCAACAATTTTAAGCATTAATATACAAAATTCTACGTCGATTCTCGCGCGGGCGCACGGCAAAGTGCAGCCAAATCGCCCCGTAGCGGTTCTTTTCTATCAGCAATTCGTCGAAATCCTGATGGCTCTCGTCGGCATATTCCCGCAATATCTCCGCATACTGTTTCGCCTGCTCCATCCCCGTCACTCGGATGTCCACCGCACACCCAGTAAGATGGTTCGAGTTCTTCACGCCACCAATCTTCCGATTCAACTGCGGCGAGCGGTAACCTGAGTTGATGATTATAGGCCCACCATACCGTTTGCGCAATACTTCCAGCCACCCGCAAACTCGCTTAAGATTAGCGATAGCTTCGTGGCTAGGGATGTTATACACTTCAGGATGACTGCTGCTCTTCGTAAACTCCCCGAGCTTAAAGTGCTCGGAGAGGTTTGCTTGACTATTTAATTGTATTATTTCACTCATATATATTATTTGTTGTTGGTTTTGTTTTTATAATTATCGCTCTTTTTATAACTGTAATCTGTAATCTGTAACACATACTTACGGAATACCCATTGATGAATCATTCTTGAACACTTACGCTTGTCTGACGATAATCCTTGCTGAGCACGCGCTCGCATGGCATCCTCAAGAGAAAACTCGTCGGGCAATAAATCAAGAAGATTTCTAGGACCATGTTTTTGATATCGTTCATCTCCACGATTTGCGGCCTCGATATCAGCGCCAAAGAATTGCATCTTGCACCAAAGATCGTAGTGCAGACTCCAGCGGATAAAATCCTCTATTGCCTTTTCCCATTGGTTGCCGTTAGCCACGTAGAGCACGCATGCCTTAAGCCAGGCTATCACGATAGCGCGATGACTCAGATTCCAGTAGGTTTCATCCTGACTCAATCGGGCAAATTCGGCACATTCCTCTTGCAGTTTCTTGGCCAGTTTAAATGCCTGCGGACATTCCACACGGCCGCGAGCGGCTACCAGATTATCAATGTAAGGCTTTAGCTCCTCATCAAACTTCTCGTCATATTTGCCGTAGATGGGCTGCTCTGCTCCAATCTCCATCTCAGGGATGGTACAGAAGTTGATACGACTGATAGGTCCGTCGGTCAGCACCTTGTTAAAGAACCTCCTACCCTTCTGAATCGTAGTACACGCGTTCCAGTTGAATCTACACTTAGGTCTTGCCGTTACGCTCTGCGTACCCACACGAGTCTGTCCGAATTCTGCACCTGGGTCGAATGCCAGGCACATCAGTTGGAAGTGTTGTTTACCAGTCTGTCCTTTCAGCTGTTCAAACAGATCGATCTCGTTCAGCTTCACGTATACAAAGTGTCCTTCGGCTTCGTCCATACGTGTCACGAGTGCAGGCTTAGTCATATCAGGGTCTATCTCCTGTATTACAAGTCCTTCTGGACGCACCTGCTTATCCTTGTTGGCACCCTTCTTCTGGCAGTCGCGCTTCCACGCCTCCTCGCGGCAAGTGTTCTCTTTGTCGCGCTCCTTAATGTCTGCCATTATGTGCTTAATCGGCTCGTCTATGCAGCCCTTACCAGCGCCCGTATGCGCCATCAGGCAGTTCATCAGCGTGGCCTCGTGAGGCACATAATCGGTATACTCGAAACTCACTTCTTTAAGGTGAGTACCAAGCGGTGGAAACACCGCATGCGCCACTGCCGCTTTGTATTGGTTGGGGGTATTTCTCGTCAAAAGTCTAATCAGTTTCGGCAGCTTTTTATCAGCAGGCATCTCAGGCATCTGCTCTGGCAGAGCAGCCTGTTCAGTTTGCTCAGATTGCTCTTCGGGCGCTTTGTTTTTACGTCCTTCCAGCGCATCCAGCACATCCTTCAATCTACCAGGCATACCTTCATAACTAGACTTCAGTGCGTTGGCTATCTTCTGTCGCTTCTCTTCTATCGGAAATCCGTCATAACAAGGTATCACCTGATCCAGCCATTCCGCATTCCTGGCGCAGATATGTCTCAAATCGCTAGCAAGCTGATACGTCAGCGTATCCCTATCGCCAATATTAGGCTCAAACCCGCCATTATTCAGCTCCCAATACTTCTTCAGAATATCAGTAAATGGTATACCATGGTAGTTATCCGGAAAGATCTTCCCCGAAGGCTGCGCTTTCACATCTTCCATCTTCCATCTTACATCAGACATCTCCTCCTCCCACGGCTTATAATGCTTATTGGCCTTCTTGGCACCTGGGGGCAATTGTTCTTCGCCCTTGCGCTCGCGCTCTTTCAGACGGACATACTCCGCCTCGCATTCTTCTGCGCTCATAGGTTCATCGAATAGCTCATTGTCAAGAAAAATCAAGTCTTCAGACGATCCACTTGTACCGAAAACGACCCTTTGCAAATCGCGAGCATTATTGTCCATATCAGCTACTTTCAGTATACACGCTATGCGTATCTGGTTCTCCAGAATTGTGGTATTGGGCACTCGTTTACATACCAGATGATAGCCGCCGCTGGCGCTCTTCTCAAGCATCTTCAAGCCTATCTCGTCTTTCTTAGCCAATATCTGCTTGCAGATAGCCTCGCTCAGCTCCTTATCATAGCAGTCAATATCATGAAAGAAAAAGCTACCAATGCTTTTGCATCCTGCTATCAGACCGTCTACATGGCCCAGATTGTACGCAAACTGCTCCAGTTCTGCCTTAGCTTTTGCATCGCCCTGTCGCGCTTTCTCTAGATTAGCAAGGTTCTCGCTGCTGTTGCGGATAGCCAAGAACTCTTCGCGATTCTTTACAGCTGTAGCGAATTTTCGTTTATTCTTATAGGTTATACGATAGATCATTTACTCCATCCTTCCTTTACCAGATACTTTATGATCTTGTTGATGTCGTTGCGTAGTATTTTGTGTAGCATATATCGCATGGCGCTGGGCACCTTAAATATTATGTAGTCATAACCATCGCCTGCAAACGACAGACTAGCCCATGAAGCCCTAAAGGTAGGACGTCCGCGACGTCGGCGCTTCTTTGTCAAGCTGTCAAATATACCATTACTCAGCAGTTGCGCATGCGCCATTCTGCGGAATGGCTCCACTTGTCCTACTACGGGATTATTAGGCAAAAACTGCACATACTCTTGTCCTGTTTCGGTCTTGCTGATTATCAGCTGACCATTAATACTAATTGTTTTGTTTGCTATTTTGTTATTTGTTTTCATAATCTTTGAGTTTTTTTAGCGAGAAGAGATTTCGGATTCTTTGGCCATTTACTCGAGAACATCCTCCTCACCTCAACTCAAATGTTTAATGTTTAATCTTTAATGTTTAATGTAATACATTTCGTTTGCAATCACGTCCATGTAGACTTGTCCGTTGTGCTCATGAGTACGGAAACTCAGCGCGCACGCTACTAGTTCTCCCTCGCTCCACTCGATGGTTGCCAGACTGCCCAGCGCAGTTACTACGTAGCAGTTCTCGTATTTACCACCGAGCTCCTGCAGCACTATCGTGCGCTTGTCTAGCACTCCGTTTTCACTTTTCTCACTCTGTACGGTAGTCATCTGTCCGCACTTCTTAACTCTCAAAATCATTGTCTCCATAATGTTTAATGTTTAATCTTTAATGTATAATGTAAATTGAACTCTTACTATCTTTCTCAAAAATCTTTCGGATAGTCTCCGTCTTGCGCTCGCGCACCTTGATTCCATCGTCTCTCTGGCGCTGCTCCTCCATTCGCATCTCCATCAGATACATCAGATACTCCTTGCGCTTAATCATACCCAAGCCTTGTCCGGCCACTCTCACCTGTTTACTCATCTGCCACAGGCTGCATACGTTGCACGACTTTACGTCGCAATTCCTAATCTTGCAGCGTCGTGTAGACCGCATTTGGGTCAGATCCTTGTGAGTACACGATGCACAACATCTCTTCACTAGCACGCCCTGCTCATTATGAGTGTAGGGCAAAATCACTTTTTGTTTCTTTTTCTTTTTTGACATAACTTTTTATTATTACTTTTGTTCTTTATCAGACGACTATCATCTGATTTCCGAGTGCAAAAGTAGAGATAAAAAACCACCTCAGGGGGGCATTTAGTAAACTCGTAAAAATCTAGTAAGATTATTAGTAAACCACCCCGTCATTTAGTAAACTTCTAGTTAGAATTATCTGTCTTAGTACGTTCCAGAAGGTACTACATAGTGCCTCCCATGGATTGTTCTCCATGTCGTAATACGCCTCTTTTCTGTCATTATAGTCCACGTAATGCGCAAAGTTTGTCATTGTATTCTCACCGATAGCCAGATCCTCCGCCCACTCTTCAGGCTTTATCGCATCAGCCAGCTTTACAAAAGAGGTTCGGTTGATTGCACCATCCAGTCGGTCGTGTATCACCAGATATATTCCCAACCAGTGCACTTTCGATGCAAACAAATCCTTATGATTATTGTTTAATGCACGTAGCGACTCCTTAAGCAGCATGACTCTCATCTCGTAGTTCAGCTCCGTGTAGCGCTTTCTAGCCAAATCGTTCTTAGCAAGTTCCTGGCTGTGCCAACTCTCGCATTTGGAATCAACCTTAGGCATCGGGGCATTCGCCACATTATAGTGACTTCTCACCTCGTTCTCCTTATTAATATAGTCGCCAAGACCATGCTGGGCCAAAATGTGGCGATAGTACGATATCAAACAATGCTCCGCCACCACATAGCTTCCTGCATTCTTAGCCATGTTAATCAACAAGTTTTCGGGGATTGTTGCCCCATCATGCCAGATATACTGGACTTCTTCATTAATCTTCATTTCTGTAAATCATGATTAAATAAAAACCAGATTCTCGAAAATCAGATTCCACGCGCTTCGTCTTAATCCTCTCGAATACCCCTGAATTTTTCAAAGGCGAGCGCAAAGTTAAAGATTACATTACAATTGTGCAACAAAAAAAATGGGCTATTTCCGCAATTAGCGAATTTAGCCCAATATCTCTCAAGAATTCTCAAAAACTCTCAATTTTTATTTTATAGTTTCATCGTTTTTATCTTCGAAAAAATAACAAAGGCATTATGATAAAGTCCATATTTATAATAGCCAGTGTAGCGTGGACCAGTATATCTACTATACTTTTTTTCGTCCACAATGTTTTCGCACCCCATTACGTCTATATACTCTCTATAACTAGGGCGAACCATCACACCTGCATCCATAGCAGCTCTTAGGATTGACAGTATAGCTTTAGCCGATTTATGGTTTTTAACTAATGGTTTGGTCATTTCATAGAGCATTGACGTAGCCAAGGCAGCTTTAGGTTCATCTACCAGCGAACTAACAAAAAACTTACCTGCAAGCGCAGCCTTCTCGTCAAATGGTCTAGGCATATTATTGTTAGCGGCATTCACCAGATAGGCTTTATCCACCTGATTACTTATCACAGCACATGCGCACATTATTCCACAAGTATCCTGCTGATGATCTATATGATTAGAAGGTACCATTGATAGCTTTTCCCGATTAAGATTCAAGTTCACACCTCTACATAGTATCTTAATAAGCTCCTCCACATTGCCGAAAGCCTGTTTGTTTTCCTCGACATACAAGCAAGTACTCTCCTTCATGCTTATTATCATCACTGTGGCAAAGTCTCTATCCTCCCAAGGGTATTTCTTCCAAAACATATCATCGTCCGCATTTACATACCTGTTTGCTATCTTCATCAGTGCAGCCCCATTCTCCGGTTGATCTAGGTAAATATGCGAGTAAACATGTTCAAAGTGTTCGTCAGAGAACACTATTTTTCTATTTTCTAATGCGAAGTCCTCCTCAAATAATCTCGACAGGACTTCTTCGCGTTGTAAGCCATCAGAATTGGCGTACCAAATCTCGTTGCTCACGAGTTGGTATTTACAAATGTTGTAAAACATACTTTTTCAACAAGTTGATTAATAAATGTAGGTTATTTCATATTTATGGTTTTCCAACCTTACTACCACCTAGTGGCATAAGATTGTCGGGCGGTGCATCTTTCATCTTAAAAAGGAAAGCAGAAGCAGGTACACTAACAGATATAATTATGCGCATCGAGAATACCACTCCTCAAGACGACAACCTGCCAATGCCCACGCTTCTGCAAAGCATGAGCTGGCAGCCTTCGATCGTCGTCTTGTTATTGTGGTATTTTGATGCGCAACGAAGCTTTCAGCTGTTTCTACGTAACCAATAAGATTTCTGTGTGCAAAGATAATGCAAATCGAGTGAAATACCAAAGGAAAACTCGTTTTTCTTTGAATTTGCTTTACCTCGCTTCGCGAACAGCGACCTGAGGTTCCGAGATGCAGCTTATTTTCGAGCATAGCTCAGAGATAATGCAAATATCTTTTCCGCCCATAAATAATAAGCGAAAAAACTAGGTTGACATATTAGCCTCCTTTCTTTTAGGTGGTTCTACAAGTTGACTATCCCATAGCTAGCACCTTCTTGGGCCAGCATTCTT
>Ga0310786_10010224_pt1 | contig 11822 bp, 10 predicted proteins | sample AusTroGonzalo_MG_FD_203881 | JGI IMG/M metagenome (GOLD analysis project Ga0310786, IMG submission 203881) | Bovine rumen microbial communities from tropical cattle in Woodstock, Queensland, Australia - Gonzalo_03 (v2) (version 2) | ecosystem: Host-associated > Mammals > Digestive system >... | reverse complement strand
GCCGTAGGCGTTTTCGATCCGGACACCCAGGTCGTTCATGCCGCGGATCACCTCCGGATTCAGCATCGAACCGCCGCAGACAATCATGCACAGGCGGCCGCCGAACGGGGCAAAGACATCTGCAAACAGCTGATGGGTCTTGTCGATGCCAAAGGTTCGAAGCAGGTTGGACAGTTTGATGCCCTTGCGCAGCTTCTCCTCCTTGCCATTCTTCTTGGCGCCGGCCCAGATGGACTTGTAGAAGGCCGAGACAATCATGGGAACCACCGTCATGACATCGGGCCGGAAGCGCTTCATATTGGCCATCAGGTTCCGGATGTTCCCATTTATATAGGTAAGCCGTCCGCTGCCGATCCGGCTCATGATGTTGGCATTGATTTCCGTCGCGTGGTGCATGGGAAGCACGCTCAGCGAAGTATTCCCGGGCATAGCCTGGACGGTATCCATGCAGTTGATCATATTCGCCGTCAGGTTGGCATTCGTCAGGACAACCCCCTTGTTGGAGCCCGTGGTCCCGCTGGTAAAGAGAATCTTGGCCGGAGCGTCCATATCCAACTCCAGGTTCCGGTAAACACTGTTTCCGGACAGGGCTTTTCCCCGCGCCACCACCTCATCATAGCCCAGGCATCCTTCTGCCTCGCCATCCAGGACAATCAGGGTTTTCAAACGGGGGCAGGAAGGCTGCAGGGAGCGGACCTTGTCCAGGAACTCCAGCCCGCACAGCACGGCATCGGCATCGCAGGCATTCAGCAGCAGGGCCATCTGCTCGTCGGGAGCATAGGCATCGATCGGAGTCACCACGCCCACGCCGTTGGAAATGGCGATATCGGAAAAGATATATCGGCAGCAGTTTTCTGCGATGATGGCGATGTGCGCACCGCCCAGGCCGGCAGAGAGCAAACCGTCTCCCAGGTTCATCACCTCTTCATACAGGTCATGGACCGTGTAGGTTACCAAACGGTCCTGCCCGTCCAGTTCCGCCAGGATGGGATCCTGGGGCTGGCGTTTGCAGAGACGGTCCAGCATGTCCCGGATGCTTTTGTAATCGCCTTCTTTCAACAAGGCGGTTCGCTGCATTTCCCTTTCTGTCTGGAATTTCTTCATGTTTAGAAAAGTTCGTTTAAGGGGGCATCAGGAGCAGACAGGACTTTCTCGATTACAGAGACAAAGAGGCACTGGAAATCTACCAGCTGCCGGGGCGTCACCGTAAGGACCTGGATATCGTAAATGACGGAAATCTCGTCACTATCCACGTTGTGCATCAGGGCCACATAGACCGGCAGGGCTCCTTTCCCGTTGCTGTATACCCGCATGGAAACGCCTTTTGCCATAGAAACGGGGATATAGGAAAAGGCGAAATTGACAAACTGGCTCAGCAGGGAATGCTTCCATTCCCGGTGCTGCATGGCCTCTACCTCCAGGTAACTCAGGTGGGTATGCCGGAACAATTCGTTCTGCTCGTCATAGAAGAGGGCCATATTCTCCTCGAAAGATTTCGCATAATCAAACGAGGTGTACACACTCATGCTCTGGACCTTGTTACCGGCCGCCTTGCGCTCGGCCAGGGTTCCCCGGCAATTCAGCAGGCAAAGCGGAAGCTGGTTCGGCGCCTTATCGTTCTTCAGCGAAGCGGCCAAGGCGTAGGTGTAGAAAAAGAAGGTATTCAGGCTGATGTGCTTTCCCTCGCACCAGGCCATGCAGGCACGGGTCACGGCCGCCGGGATGATGAACTGGTATCCTTCCGTATCGCACCGGACCAGCAGGAAGGGCAGCGATGCATTCCCCTTCCGTTTCTGGCGGAGCCAGCGGTCGTTTTCATCGCCGTGGATGCCACAGTACAGGGGGCGTTCCGTATGGCGTTTGAAATAATACTCCTCAAAAAAGGCCTTGTCCTTCTCTACCAGGTCGGGGTTGGCCTTGTACTCGGCATCCTTGGCCAGGACGGTTTCAAAACTGCCGGGAGCGGGAGGCAGTTCCCGTCCTTCCGCCAGGGCCCGGTACACGGCTACCAGATCGTTCACCAGCACGCCCACACCATAGGAATCTGCCACCATGTGGCTGATTTTGCAGAAAAGATGCTGCCGGCCGGAGGAATCCGTGACAAAAACCGTCTCCAGCGTATTTCCCTTGAATACATTGGTAGCCGATCGGCGCCAGCGCTTCAGGAAAGCATCCTGCTCCTTCGTGGTGGAGAAGCGCCGGGTAGGGATGTTTCCGGGCTTGCGCTCGGGAGCCACATACTGCAGGACCCGCTTCCCCTCTTTGACGAAGGTGAGGCGGAGGCAGTCGTTGCGTTCGTAGAGTTTTTCCAGGGCACGTGTCATCGTGGCCGGATCGAACCCGCCCTCCAGCTGCACGGAAAACAGGATGTTCAGCACGCGCTTGAACAGGGCGTACTTGGTCTGCAGGTCCACGATGTCCTGCGCGTAATTATAGGGGTAACGCTTTATTTCCATTTTGCCATCAGGTCGGTTAAGGCGCGGTACTGGCGACGGTCCCGGGCGCCCGGGTTCCCCGAATCATATCGTTTACGCGCATATTCCAGCACCAGCAAAGCTTCTTCGCGGTCCGACAAGGTTCCGATATCCGCCTTGCTCCAGGGCATGGGCGAATCAGTGCCGTCGAACCAGGCGTATTTGTCTACGGCGCTGGCATAACCGGTCGCAAACTTGGTCCGGTCTGCGGCCACCACCGACTGACGTTTATCCTTTTTCCAGTTACGCTCGTAAAGGAGTTTGGCAAAATACACGAAGGTCTCCAGCCGGACCTCGCCTGCGGGAACGCAGCAAGCGGCTTTCCGGGCATAATTGATGCCGGCATCGGTCGATTTCATGGGATGCTGGCAGTAAATCTCCGACAAAGCCTGCCAGGCTGCGAAGTAGTCGGTCTGCCCCAACTTGTCCAGGATGGTAGTGAGGTCCTTGGTCATGACCGGGACGGCCGATGCCTGTTCCATAAAGGAATGGGTCTGGCATTCCCGGCCCACATTGGCGCAATGCCACATATAACCCCGGGCGTCCTTGGGAGCGGCCTGGATGGCCTGCTCGGCATGCTGGATGCCTTCGTTGAACCACTTGCGGCGGGCTTCCTTATCCTTTTCCTGCTCGCCCCGCATAAGGCAGACCAGCGAAAGGCGCCAGCGCACACCGGCCCGGTCTTCCGGAGACGATGCCTGCGGCAGCATCTCTTTCAAGGCCGTATAACTGGAAACATAATCGGCTTTTTGTTCAATGGCTGCATCGACCTGCGTAAACGACAGCAGGGAGGCAAGGAGGGTCACGAGGAAGGTATTCATCGGTTTGCTGCTGAGGTTGCTTCCAAATCCAGCGCCTCAGCCAACACCATAATCGGATTCCGTACGGGATAGTCCGTACTCATTTCAATCTGCCACTTACAGGTATCGCATTCGGACACCACGAAATCCGGATTCACCCGGGCGATTTCGTCGAAGACCGGCTGGCCGATAGCCTGCGAGTACGCATAGTTTTCTTTCTTGAAACCATAGGTTCCGGCAATTCCGCAGCAACCGCTCCCCAGAACCGTCAAATCGGCCCCCGGAATCATCTGAAGCAGGTTCTTCGTGAAAATGCTCCACCCCAGTTTTTCCATATGGCAAGGGATGTGGTAGGCCATGCGGGCCTTGTAGTCCTTGCGGAAAACCAGTTTTACCTTTCCCTGGTCCACGAGGTCATGGATGAACTTCTCTACCAGGACAATGGAGGAACGGACCTTGGCGTTGTCCACGCCCAGGATATGCGGATACTCGTCGCGCATGGTGAAAGTACAGGTAGAGCCCGTGGTCACCACCGGCAGTCCGGCCGCCACCGCCGCTTCGAAAGCGGAGATGTTGTGACGGGCATGTTGCTTGGCCTGCTTCCACATAGCGTTCGAAATCATGGCCACGCCGCAGCATTCCTCGTCCAGCAGCTGTACACCGAAGCCCAGGGCATTCATCACCTGGACGAAGGCCTTGCCCACCTCGGGATGCTGGAATTCGGTCGAGCAGCCGTGGAAGAAGGCAATCTGACGCGGATAGGAAGCCTGCGAAGCCTCCATCTCCCGTTTGAACCAACCCACGAATCCCTTGAACTGATACTTCGGGAAGGTGCGGTGCTGATCCACGCCCAGGAAGGTATCCATGGCCCATTTGCCCGCTTTGGAGCCGGCCACGGCATTTACCACCGGAGCGACCGGACGGGCCATCACGCCCATAAGATCGGTCGATGCCAGGATCATGTCGCGCAGATTGGGTTTCTGGTGTCCGTACCGCATCCGGGCGGAATGGATGATATCCGCAATGTTGACGCCCGAGGGGCATGCCACCTCGCAGCGTTTGCAGTTCATGCAATATTTCAGGTTCTCGTCGAAGAAGAACTTGTTCTTGATCCGGAAACGTTCCCCGTCAGGTCCGGCCTGTTTGGGTCCGGGATAAAGCGGGTTGACCGCCACCACCGGGCAGTAGGCCGTACAGATGGTGCATTTGATGCACTGCTCAAATTTATGATCGTTCATATCCCTTTATCCGTTAATCATTTCCGCCGCTTTGAAACCGGTCATCACGGCAATTCCGGCTCCGCTGCCTTCGCACAGGGCATCCGCCCCGCCGAGTTCGGAACCGATTACATATACATTTTCCATTTCTTTCCCCGCTTTCATAGCCCGCAGGTTTTCCGACGTATGCACCCCGAAACGGGTGTACGGCTGCGGAGCGAAGAAATCGGGATTATACCACTGCGTCCTTTCCTCCGGCGCGTCCACATCCAGGCCGAAGACCGGTTCGGACACTGCCTCGGCGGTAGCCTGCAGGCCCCGGCCGAAGAATCCGCCGGTAGCCAGGACGAAATGGTCGGCTTCCAGCACGGTATCGCCCAGGTTGGCGGTCCGGACCGACAGCACCCGCTCCCCGTCCATTTCGGACGAGATTACCTCATCTCCCATCAGGAACTCGCCGCCGGCCTGTTCGAAGGCCGTTTTCAGGGCCGACTGGCAACGGATGCCGGGCACCGAAGGAGCCATCGTCCCCACAAAGACCACGCGGGCCGGAATGCTTTCGCGAATCTGCTCCAGGATGTGCTCGTCGTGCAGGCCGAAGACCTCGGGCAGCACCACCACATCCTCGTCCCTCAGAAGGACGCACACCTGTTCCACAAACTTCTTCCAGACCTGGTCATGGTCCATGACACGGGCAATATTGACCGACCGCATCTCCGAGGCGCTGGTACGCAGGCGTTCGAATTCGGGCAGGGCCACCGCCTCCAGGCGGCAGGTCACACCCGCCTTCTCCAGGCCCTCGGCCAGGAAGGCCGTATTGAAGTCCAGGTAACCGGCGATATTCGCAATCAAGGCTTTACGGCCGATGGAAACCACCGAATCCTCGTACAGGGTCACATCCGACATAGCCAGCCAGGAAGGCCGCACGGTACCGGTAGGTGTCAGGCGCCAGGAATTGCGTTCCGGGTCGCCGTCCAGCATCACGCCGCAGGAAGCGAAGAACGGCTTCACGCGGTTCACATACTCGTGCATCTTCGCCGCACCCACCTTCCGGTAAGGATGGTTGGCAGGCAATTTATCCAATTCTTCCAGCGGACGTTCTACGGCCGAGCCGTCGGGACGGAAGCCCAGCAGGCCGAAGGCGCCGGAAGAGAAATGCAGGGCATTCTGGCCGCCGGAAACCATCAGGCAACGTTTTCCGGTCCGCTGCAGCGAAATACCGCAAACCAGGGAGGACAGGCCTCCGCCAATCAAAACTACATCGTATTTCATAAGCCCAACACTGCTTTATAAATCCACTGGGTAAACTCACCCTCGCGCAGGGTCTCGCCCCACGCAACGGGATACATGCCTTTCCAGCGTTCGTTCATAAAATCTTTCAAATCGGCCCGGGCCCGGTCGGCGCAGCCATGCGCCTTGGCCAGCAGGCCGGCCGCCCGGCAGGCACAGAGCTCTGCCTGGCAAGTACCCATTCCCACGCGTGTACGACGGCGCAGGTCGGTCAGGTTGTGGACATCCAGGTCGCGGATGGCCATTTCGGCCTCGCCCACCGACACTTCCTCGCACTCGCAGACCAGGCTGCGGTCCATCGGATGGTCCATGGCAATCTTCTCGGCCCAGTCGCCAGAACGGCCGGCGGCCGCCTTCTGGACCGTCACGGGAACCGACCACAGTTTGCGGGACACTTCCTCAACGGAACCGGTGGCAGAACCCGGCAGCGGCGTCACAGCCGTCTTGCAAACCTGGTTCACATGCAGCTTCTTGCACACGGCGTCGGCAGCCTGTTCCGCCATCAGGCGATAGGTCATCAGCTTGCCGCCCGTGATGCTTACGAAGCCTTTCACACCGTCGCGCACCTCGTGGTCCAGGCACACGATACCGCGGCTGATGTTGCGGCCGGACGGGTCGTTGTCGGCCGATACCAGCGGGCGCACGCCCGCATAAGCCCGCAGGATGCGGGTATTTTCCAGTACGGGGGCCAGTTTGGCACCCTCGGTGAGCAGCAGGTCCACTTCCTCCGGCGTCACGTGCATGTGGTCGCACTCCTCGTACGGAACCCGGGTGGAGGTGGTGCCGATCACGCAAACCGTATCGCCCGGAACCAGAATATCGGCATTGGCGGGTTTGCGGCAGCGGTTGATGACGATGCTGTTCACGCGGTGCGCGAAAATAAGCAAGGCACCCTTGGCCGGGAACATACCGATGTTCACACCGGCCAGCGAGGCGATGTGGTGGCCCCAGATGCCGGCGGCGTTCACCGTCACGGCAGCCCGGTACTCGGCTTTTTCACCCGTTCGCTGGTCCACCGTCCGCACGCCCAGGACCGTGTCGCCTTCCATAATGAAGGACTCCACTTCCGTGTAAACCAGTACCTTGGCACCGTGGAGCTTGGCGTCCAGCATATTGGCGGCGCACAGGCGGAACGGGTCCACCGAACCGTCCGGCACCCGCACGGCACCGATCAGGGTAGGATTCACGGAAGGCTCCAGTCGGATGGCTTCCTTCGGGTCGATGATATCGGCCTGGATGCCCGCCGCAAGGCAGCTTTCCACAAATTTCGCCTGATAAGCCAGATCGTCTTCGGGCAGCGTGATAAAGAAACCCGACGTATCGTCCACACAGTGACGGGCGATTTTGCGAAGAATCTTGTTTTCTTCAATACATTCCGTGGCCGATTCGCGGTCGGTCACAGCATAGCGGGCGCCGCTGTGCAGGAGGCCGTGGTTGCGGCCCGTTGCGCCCGTTGCGATATCATGCCGCTCGATAAGCAGCACCTTCAGCCCGCGCATGGCACAGTCGCGGGCCGTACCCGCGCCCGTTATGCCGCCGCCGACGATAATGACATCAAATTCGTTCTTATTGGTCATATACTAGCGTTATTTCATTCGTTCAATAATCTTTTTGCGCAAATCCTTGGACATGTAGACCGGCATGTCCGCGTCGGAGCGGTCCAGCCACTCCAGGGCCAGCTGGTACTGTCCTTCCATGAAACAGCCCAGCGCCAGGTCATATTCGGCGCAGGAGCGCTTCTGGACATTGTCCGTGTCGGCCAGTTGCAGCCAGCAATCAATGGCGTCACTCCACTGGAAGGAGGCTGCGGCGGTTGAAGCCTTTTCCCAAAGGCCTCCCCCGTCGAAATAAATCACGCTGAAGCGTTCGCTCTCCCACTGGGGCGCGAAAATGTTGCCCGCTTCGTAACCGGCTTTGTGGCAGGAGCTTTCCCAATCCTTGACTTCTACCGTATTGGAACCGCTGTAGGCATAGACCTTGTCCTCTGCCCGGTTCATGGAATCGTAGGCAAAGACATTCACGCTGAACGGGAGCTTTTCGCTGTCCTGCGTTCCGAAAGCAGGGGTATCCACCAGGAAAACCACGTCGGCATTCACATCCATCACCAGATTCACCAGGGTATCCTTCGACGTGTATTTGGCGTCTTCCTGCTTGGCGATACTGAACAGGGACACCCTGCGGCGGCCGCCGAAATACTCATCTTCCAGTTTCTCGGCAAAACCGTTCGCGAAATTCGCGTTGAACAAATTAGTCTGATCCTGGTCATTCAGCAGATAGACCACCGCGAAGGACTTGCCGGCCAAATCCAGTCCCGACCGGGATGGCTGCCGCATATCCACCGCCATTGAAAAAGCCTGGGGAGAACAGGAGACCACCCCCAGGAGGAGGGCTCCGAACAACCAGGTGAGTATCGCACGTTTCATATATTAACTATTTATCAATGAACAAGTTCCGCAACAAGATCATACTCGTCGGCCCCTGTTATCTTTACATCGAAAAAAGTACCTGTCAGTTTTTCCGGACCGCGGACCAGGATTTCTCCGTCCACCTCCGGACTCTCGAATTCGCTCCGGCAGACCAGCACGCCGTCGGAGAAACTGTCTGCCAGGACGCGGGTTACCGTACCCACCCGGGAAGCGTTGAAAGCATAGGAAATCTTGCTCTGCACTTCCATCAGCCGGTTCAGGCGCTCGCGTTTTTCCTTTGCCGGAATCCGGTCCCGATAATTTTCGGCGCCGAAGGTTCCCTCCTCTTCCGAGTAGGTAAAGGCGCCCAGCCGCTCGAAACGGGCTTCTTCCACGAACGAAAGCAGTTCCTCGAAGGCCCGCTTCCCTTCGCCGGGATGACCCACAATCATCGTTGTCCGCAGCACCACCCCCGGCACACGCTCCCGCATCTTCGCAATCAGCGCACGGGTCCAGGCTCCGTCTACATGCCGATGCATCTTGTCCAAAACCCCGTCTGCGATATGCTGGAGGGGGATATCCATATACCGGCACACCTTCGGATTGTCCGCCATGCGGTCCAGCACATCCTCCGGAAAATCGGCCGGATAGGAATAGTGGATGCGGATCCATTCAATGCCGTCCACCTCCGACAGGCGGTCCAGCAACTCGGCCAGCGCCCGCCGGTGATACAGGTCCAGCCCGTAATAGGTGGTATCCTGGGCAATCAGCACCAGTTCCTTCACGCCCCGGGCGGCCAGTTCGCGGGCTTCCGCCACCAGGTCCTCCATAGGAACGGAACGATGCGCCCCCCGGATGAACGGGATGGCGCAATAGGAGCATCGCCGGTCGCAGCCTTCGGAAATCTTCAGGTAGGCATACGGGAGGCGGTTGTCTGCGGCCCGGCGCGCCGTCCAGCGGTCCGGGGCCTTCCCGCCCAGGGCTTTCACCACCGGGGCCAGGTCCCGCGCACCGAACCAGCCGTCCACCTCCGGGATCAGGTCCGGCAGGGTGGCCAGGTAGCGCTGCGACAGGCAGCCCATCACCAGCAGGGAGCCCACCAGGCCGGCCTTTTTGCGTTCCGCGCAGGCAAGGACCGTGTCGATGGACTGCTGTTTGGCATCGCCGATGAACCCGCAGGTATTGACCAGCAGAACGTCTACAGGTCCCTCCCCGCCCTCGGGCACGATCTCACAGACATCGGCCACGGCGGCAAGCAGATGCTCGGTGTCCACGGTATTCTTGGAACACCCCAGCGTAATGACCTGCAGCGTTTTCTTTTTCATCGGTCCTTATTTCTCTTCTGCAGCGGCCTCTTCCTCTTCGAAATCCAGAGAAGCGAACTGCTTCAGTTCATTGTACCACTCCACCACCTTCTTCATATGCGAGACATAGAAGCGGTCCCCGTCATAGGTCGGGACAGCCTTGGTGAAAAGGGCCTTCAGCTCGTCGGCCGAAGCCTTCTGAGAAGGGGCATCCTTGTCTCCCAGCACGCCCTGGATGGCGCGGAAGACCTCTTTTAATTTCAGTTCACCTTCCTGGGTATAGATGGAGATATCCTCCAACGTAGTCATTTTGGTACGCAAATCGAAGGCCGTACGCTTTCCCGTAGACAGGGCTTCGACGATAGCGGCGCCGCCGCGCTGCTGGGCCAGGTAACGGAACAGGCCGTGCTGACCCGAAACAGAAAGAATTTTTGCCAAATCTGTTTTCATATAGTATATCTGCTTATTATCCTACAAATATAATGATTTATTTCCAAAGATGGAGGAAAATTTCATCGGCTGCAGCAGGAATTGACGCCGGCCGGCCGCTGTTGTCAAAAACGGCATCGGCACGGGCCGTATCGTCCTGCTGGCTGCGGATACGCTGCCGTACCCGGTCCGGCGTAGACCCGTCCCGTTTCACCGCCCGGCGAACCCGGGTCTCCAGCGGTGCCGTCACCGCGACCACCTTATCGAAAACGGTATCAAACGGAGCCTTATGGGCGGCGACCGCGCTTTCCATCACTACGAAGGGCTCCGGGCCGTATCCGCACCACGGCTGCTGCGAGCAGGCTTCCTTCCACGAAAGAAAATCCCGCAGCACGGCGGGATAGACAATCTTTTCGAGGGTTGTACGGGCATCGGCATCGGCAAAAATGACGGCAGAGAGCGCCGGCCGGTCCAATTTCCCGGATGCATCCCGCAGCGGGGTGCCGAATGCCTTTTCCAGGGCCGGCAGCAAGGCCGGATCCGAATCATAGAGCGCCTTGGTGCGGCTGTCGGAATCATAGACCGGAACGCCGCAAGACGCCAGATAGGCGCAGACGGCCGATTTACCGCTTCCGATTCCCCCTGTAACCAATACCGTTTTCATCTCTAGCGCTTCCCCCTTTCTACACATTCAAACACCTGCGGCTCTATCCGGCAGTCGATAACACCCATCGGCAGACCAGCCGGACGGGCCACGCAACGGCCGTTGATGGAACCCGCGAAATCATCGTAATCAATATACAGGCGCGTTTTCTCCTCGGGGCTTTCCAGCACCGGGAAGGCGCAGCGGAAGGTCACCTCGGCCTGCGAGGGATAGACGGAAAGCGTCTTCCCCGCCGGGACCCCGCGTACCGAAACCGGCAGGGTGGCGGTCATCTCCACATAGCGCGTAACGCTCATCGAGTAACTTACTTCGGTCGCGCTCATGCGGATACCGTTCACCGGGTTGATGGGAACAATCCCGTGCACGCCGCTGCGGACGTTATTCAGTTCGATGGTCTGGGTAAAGACCGCATCCACGGCGTCCACCTGATAGGGTTCGCCATAGATGGTCACCGAATCCGGCTGCACCACCATGGGCGAAAGCGCCATATATTGGGAACGGAACGACAACGACTGTACGGGAACCACCGGGACTTTCCGGTGATTCTCGTACGGGAAGCGGAACTGGACGCTCCGCGACACCATCGATTCCAGGATGGCACCGTCGCCGAAAATCTCGCTGAAATAATTCACCAGCTGCTCGGATACCACCGAGAACAGGTCTCCGCCGTCGGGACGGAGGTCGGCCGCATCGAAGAAAACCGTATGGGTTTCGGTACGCGACCGGTTACGGTGCCGCAAAAGTGCGAAACCGTTCATCCGGCAGCGGGCCGCCACTTCACAGGAATTGGAAGACAGTTCCTGGTGCCCTTCGATATTGCTGCGCGCCGTCACGGGGACGGCAATCACCTGGGTATAATTCAGCGAAAGGTTATGGATCAGCCAGATACTGAAAGCCAACAGGAGCGAGAACAGCAGACCCGCAAGGTCCCTTCCCCGTGTCCTATTGCTGCTGGGCATCCGAATAATCCCGGACGAGGGAGTTCTTATCCACGCGCAGGCGGGTGTCACCATCCACCTTCAGCAGGACGTATTTCTCCTTGATTTCATCGACGGTTCCGTAGATACCGCCGGCGGTTACGACCTTGTCGCCTTTCTTCAGCTCATTGCGGAATTTTTCCAGTTCCTTCTGCTGCTTGCGCTGCGGACGGATCATGAAGAACCACATAACCGCAAAAATGGCAACCATCATGAGAATGAAGGAAGCACTGCCTCCCTGTTGGGGCGCCGCTTGAAGAAT
>Ga0310786_10010223_pt1 | contig 11822 bp, 16 predicted proteins | sample AusTroGonzalo_MG_FD_203881 | JGI IMG/M metagenome (GOLD analysis project Ga0310786, IMG submission 203881) | Bovine rumen microbial communities from tropical cattle in Woodstock, Queensland, Australia - Gonzalo_03 (v2) (version 2) | ecosystem: Host-associated > Mammals > Digestive system >... | reverse complement strand
TGCAATACAGCAACAATAACGGAAGCTCTTGGACCACAGTTAAGTCTCACGAGGTGACACAGCAGACGAGCGACTCGGTAACATTGACCGATGCGGGCGTGTATCTGTGGAGGGTTAGGACATATAACTCAAATGATGTTGTTGGTGAATGGGCAGAGGCAACGTTTGTCAACAATGCTCCGGCAAACGCTCCGACTAATTTGCTTGTTAATACAAAAGGCAGACCGACAGTATCATGGGCCTCATCGTCGCAGAGCGCTTATCAAGTACAGTTTTTGCTTGGTGACAGCGTGGCTTATGATAGCGGTGCGGTTTATACGTCAGAAAAGAGCCATTTTGTCAATCAATATTTTGATGATACACGCTCATATACTGTAAGGGTAAGGATATATAATGCTCTGGGCGAGATATCTGACTGGACCGAGACCGGATATCAGCAGCCGAGCGTCAATGATGTGCAGTTTACTATTGATGGTACGAATGGCGCAACGATAACAATTATACCTGACAATGTATTTGTTAAGTATTATTTGCTTCGCAATAATAAGCTTGTAGCAGAGATAACAGGGGAGAGTTATACAGATAAATATGCGGTAGGACTGACACAGTATTCTGTTGTTGGTGTTACGTCAGACGATCAGTCTGATATACAGTCAAACGGATATAGGGTTTTATATGACCATCCGACGATTGTTACAAAGAATGGTCAGCAGATGCTCATCAATAAGCGAGTAGATAGTGCATGGGAGATACAGACAAACAATCAGGCCGACATAAACAAAGCTAACTTTATAGGTGATGGCTTCCCGACACATTATCCTAATGATATGCGGCTTAAGTCGTTTACGGTAACCTGCTTTGATGATCAGGGTTTTGCAGAGGAATTGCTTGGAACGCTTGTGTTCTATGCCGATAACTTTGGAAATGGCGGTTGGTGCATGGTTACGGCCTATGACAAGACTGACAACTTCATTAAAAACGGACAAGGCATATACGCAAACGAGGTCTCTCTAACATTAGAGGTAACAAACTATGATGATTCCATCGAATACGCAATATAAATGGCGGCTCGATATCATAAGAAAACATGTTAAGGTGGGCGAGGCCCGGATAAAGTCTTGTAGTATTGATTTTGTCGAGGATGCGGAAGTTACCCGCACAATGAAGGCCCAAATACCAAAAGATGGCTTCTTGATAGAGGACACACTTATCAAACAGGATGAAGAATTGATCTATTTTGATGGCACCAGATGCTTTGATAGCACTTGGTGCTTTTCATCTGTTGCGGGTAAGTGGCTTCGAGTCAAAAATGAATTTGATATGTTTTCAGATCGGCTCCGCCCGGTCATGGTTATAAATGATGACGAATATAATTTTGGCGATTTTATGGTTATTGCTGCGCCTCTCGAGGATGACGGAAAAGAGTACATCTACGACATCGAAGCGTATGACGAGACGATGACGCTCAAACAGGCGGCACTTACGGAGAGGAAGTATTATCCGGCAGGTACGTCATATCTGACTATCATCGGAAGCATGCTTACAGATTGTGGGCTGTCAAAGGTGTACGAAGATCCGACAGATGCGCAGATAACTATTGACCATGAATATGCTATCGGTACGACGTATCTTGATATAATCAACGAACTTTTGGCGGAGATCAACTATTCTCCGATCTATGCCGGAGCGAATGGTTATGTATATCTGACGCAGAACGGAACAAAGCTAACTGCTGATTATACCTATACGGATGAGAATTCGACTATTGTGGACTCGATAAAGACAGATACGGATATATATTCCCTTCCAAACGTGGTTGTTGGGTATGTATCGAGTCCTGATATACCGACTGTCCTTAAATACAAGAGAGTAAATGATAACCCGAAATCAGTCATATCAACGGTCCGCAGAGGATATAGCGTTGTCGAGGCATTTGAACTTAACGATTGTCCTGATGCAGAGACTTTGCAGCTTGCTGTTGATAATAAGTTCCTTGAGTCTACACAGGCAACAGAGACAGCAACAATCACAACTATGCCGGATGGAAATCATCCATACGGAAGTTATGTGAATTTGGGGCAGAATGGTATAAATGGACTATTCCGAGAGGTCGGATGGTCGATAGAATTCGGTGGTCAAATGTCTCACAGTTTAGAGAGGAAGGCTTTTGTATGATACTCGGAACTATAAGCGCTATCGATGATGATAATGGCTTACAGCTCATCATTGATGGTGAAGATACACCTACTACAAAAAAATACACCTATATGTCGAGCTATGTGCCGACAGCTAATGACCGGGTACTTATTGAGGAAATCAGCGGCTCATATGTCATTATGGGTAAAGTCATAAGCGATGTGGCTTCAAGCGGTATTGTAAGACAGGCGGCAAACGCAACAAATGCGGATAACGCTACAAATGCTACAAACGCTACAAAGGCTGACTCTGCAACAGAAGCTGATAGCTTAAAAGGCGCATATACACAAAATGGCTCTTTAGTATATAGCGTGTCTCGGACATATAATTCACAGTTGGGAACATATATAGTGACTGACGTTCAATTAGCGGGTTTTACGCATAATTATCTTTATAAATAAGGAGGCAAGCAATGCCTAATTTAAGAAGTAAAACGTGGACTACAACGACTCCGGCAACGGTCAATGATGCTCAATATTGGGAAGATCACTTAATATCTGACGAGGCGGCTCAAAAAGCGGCGGGAGCAGTGCAGTCTGTTAATAATACTCTCCCGGATGAGAACGGAAACATCAACATCACTCCGAGTCCGCTCGGCCCGACTGTTGTTGACAGCCTCAACTCGACAAGCGCAACAGACGCTCTGTCTGCAAATATGGGCCATGAACTGAATGAGAAAAAGGTTGATATCGAGCAGGGCTCCGAAAATGAGGGCAAGATACTCAAGGTTGATGCAAATGGCGATCTTGTTTTGGCTGATGATGAGGGCGGATCTGCTTGGGGAGGCATCACAGGGAATATTGCGGATCAGACAGACTTAATAAACACAATCAACACATCCCAAAGCGGCGCACTGTCAGATATTAAGAGTACAGTAGGATGGGATGGGAAGAATATTCTGCCTATTACATTAGATATAATCAAGAGAAGAAACACAGATTTTACATGGGTAGGAAATGTTGCATCAAAAAATAATGTTTCCTATACAGTACAAACCAATTCCGAGGGTTTTGTTACGGGAATTAGTGCTGATACCAATAGTCAAACGGCAAGTGAAAACACAACACTTTATCTTGCAAATCAAGACGATATTAAATATGAGATATTGCGTGGGAAAACACTTGTATTGTCGGGTGGTTATGGAACAACTAACCAATATGTTGAATGTTATATAGCGTCTCCGCAATCTTGGAACAGAGATACAGATGGTAGCGGAAAATCAATCACATTTCCCGATGTTTCTTCGGTTAATTTCAATTTCAATATAACTGTAAAGAGTGGGGAAACAGTAAGCAACAAGACATTCTATCCCATGCTCCGTGACGCATCTATCACCGACAGCACATTTGAGCCTTATCACCCGCCCGTATCAGAATGGGGATATACAAGGGAAGAGGCGAATGTGCTTGGTGCGAAGAATTTACTCCCGATGAACTTATCTGCATTAAAAAGCGATACGGAAAATACGGGAACTTGGACAAGCAATGTATATAACAAAAACAATGTTGATTTTACATTGAATAATGATTTGTCTGTTACCGTAAATACGAGCGGTGCAAGTGCCGACACTCAACTTGTTTTGAGTTTCGATATGGTTGCAGGAGATTATAAATTAAATGGTTGTGCTGACGGTTCGGATTCAACATATTGGATAGATGTATATAATTCCAAATGGTCGGATAGGCAATATAACTACAATGGAGATACAGACGTAACATTTACGGGAACAACAAAACGTATATTCCGAGTATTTGTAAAATCGGGCGCAACGGTATCAAATAAAACTGTTTATCCTATGCTCCGTCTTGCATCCGACACCGATAATACCTATGCTCCCTATGCCATGACTAATAAGGAATTGACGGAGAAGGCGTCTTTTATACTTGGTTATCCCTCGGCATTAAAAACGGTATCAAATGCTGGAAGTGTTAGCGTTCGGTTAAGTAAAAAAATATATCCCTCTTATTCAAACGGTGATTCGACATACCTTGTAATAGCATACAAATACACTTACGGATTGCCTACGGGATATCTTATCGGATTTATGGCGGCACAGAACGCAAGTTACAAATATAAAGAAATAAAATCAGACAATGCCTCTGATTTGTCGCTTGATATCTCAACCGCTGATAATATAGACACTATTACGTTAACTTGTTCAAGTGCCGCATATATGAACTTGGCTGTCTACAAATTGCCGCTTAATTCTGATGGTTATGATTATTTGCCGTAGTATCATAAGGAGAAACAAATGCTATCATTCATACTTGGCGGCATCATAGGCTTCTTTATAGGGGCATTGTTGCGTATTCAAAAATAACGAGGGGTATCTATATGTTAATTGATTTATACGGTTTAATATGGACTACGACAGCCATATTCATTATCGGCGGGTGCGTGTTTCATTTGGTAGAGATGGAGTAAATATGGAAGCAATAATTGTATCAATCATAACCGGAATATTAAGCCTTACCGGAGTGATTTTAACAAACATCAGCGGCAACAGGAAGATTGAGCGTCAGCTTGAGGTCTCTATGGCTATTACGAATACCAAGCTCGAGGATTTGACAAAACAGGTCGAAAAGCATAATCAGGTCATAGAGAGGACATACAAGCTCGAACAGGCTGTTGTTGATTTGCAAAGGAGGGATATTTCATGAAAAACGGAGTTTTGACACCATCCTTATATACCTGGTGTAAGTGGTTTTGCGTTATTGTGCTTCCGGCGCTCGCAACACTTGTTAATGTTATATGCAGTGCTATCGGAAAAGAGGAAATAGGCAAGATAGCAGCGCAGATAATAACAGCTGTTGCGACCTTCCTTGGCACTATTTTGTGCATAAGCAATTATAATTTTTACAAAAAGGACGATTCAGATGGTAACAGTTGAGGATATACTTCAAACTGCATTGAATGAAGTTGGGGTGACTGAATATCCGCCAAATTCCAACAACGTCAAGTATAACACAGCATTTTACGGAAAAGAGGTCTCCGGAGCTGCTTATCCCTGGTGCTGTGTTTTTGTTTGGTGGGTGTTTGCGCAACATGATCCCTGTCTCGTTAAGAAAACAGCCTCATGCCAGGAGCTCGGGAACTGGTTTAACACTCAAGGCAGATGGCACAGTAACCCACAGATCGGGGATGTTGTCTTTTTCCATTTCAACACTAATGACCGATGGACTAACCATGTCGGGATCGTGAAGAGTATCAACGGAAACGTTATCGAGACGATAGAGGGCAATACTTCCATCAATTCGGATGACAATGGTGGCGCTGTCATGGTCCGTCAAAGGTCATCCAACATTGTCGGATATGGTAGACCGAACTATTCCGAGATCATCCTTCCGAAAACATATCAATTCGGGGTTGATGTTTCAGAATATCAAGGAAATATTGACTTTGCAAAAATGAAAAAGTCGGGGATCTCGTTTATGTGTATGCGCTCGACAAAGAAAAATGGATCCGTTGATGCGACATTCGAACGGAATTTTGCCGGATGTGTCGAAAATTCGCTTGATTATTCGTGTTACAAGTACGCATATGCAACAACACACGAACAGGCCCGAATGGAAGCCGATTCTGTCATAAATCTGCTTAAAGACAGAAAGATGCCTATATGGTATGACATGGAAGATAAAACTCTCATCCCATATGGCAATGACACAATTGAGGGACTCGCTCTGGCATTTATTGGCGAATGTCGAGAGGCGGGTTTTGAAGCGGGAATTTATTGTAATAAGAACTGGTATGACAACTATATCAACCAGTATCTGAAAGACAAGTTCGTATTTTGGATAGCTCGATACGGTAAGAACACCGGAAAGCTTGACGAGAAATACAAGCCAACAGGAAAGAACGTTATAGCATGGCAATACACGTCAAAGGGCACTGTTCCAGGAATTGACGGATATGTTGACATGGATGTCCTGTACTGATATAAAATGAGCCTACTCTTCGGAGCGGGCTCTTTTTTTTATTATCGTGCGCACTGTCATACATAACATGCGTTATAAGCGCATAAATACGCACTTTGGGGAAGTAGCTAAAGAAATCAACGAGGGGTAGGCAGATAGCGCAAACCCGCTAAAATACGTTCATTTGTGACCGCTTAATTCCATATGTTATCTTTTTATTCTCTTACATACTTTCTTACACTTCACGGGTGATTCATATTACGAATCATCCAATTTTATTGACTGCTTCGAGCATGGTTTCAAGTGATATGTGAGTGTAGGCTTCTGTGACATTTACAGGCTTATGCCCGACGATAGCCTGTATGATCCTGACATCAACTCCGGCTTCTGTCATAAGCGAGATAAATGTGTGGCGTGTATCGTGAGGTGTGTGTCCTGGGATAATCTGCTGCATATATTTCGAATAGGAAGTATGCGGCGGAACAGGCTTGATCGGGAGTAAGCTTTTCACCTTGTCGGACAATGGGACAAGTCTTTTTCCGGCTTCTGTTTTCGCTTCCTTAATCTCAATATAGTTATCATGGATGTCATCCGGATCTAAATTATAGAGCTCTGAATACCGGAGTCCTGTATAGATATATACAAGTATGATTTTGACCATCTCTTCGTCTTTGCGTTCCCAGAGTGCGTTGATATCCTCTCTCGATATCATATGGTGGGTATATTCCCTCGATTCTATCTTCGGGGTAATGTCAATAGCCTTGTAAATATTAAGGGCGGAAATGGGCAAAATTCCACGTTTTACAGCATACTCATACAATGCTTTCATCAATATAAGTATTCTCGACATAACTCCCCCTGTTAATTCAAGGTTGTTGAAGTATTTTTGCAGCACAAATCGGTCTATGCTCTGAATTTTAGTGTCATACAGAGGCTCAAGATGATTCCATCTGCCCCGATATCCCCGGAGCGTGTTTTCTGTCTTATTCTGCTCCTGGATGGCATACCATTCGTTGTATACGTCTTCAAGGGTGTATTTTTCGAGCATATAGGGATCTTCGTTATACTTGTTAAGGGCGTTGTCGGCTTCCCTCTTCGTCCTGTGATAAGATATGTATTTGTATATGGGTGTTCCTTTTTCGGTCCATCCTACAATCTTCCGGATCGCATACGGTCTCCGGCGGTTTCCGGCGAGTTTTGTTATGTGACCACTTCCGTTGGCCCGACGCATATTTACCTCCTCTTTCTGCTTAAAAGCCTCGATGGTGTTCGAACATCTGTTATCCCGATAAGATAATCAAGGCTCACATCAAAGTACATTGATAAAAGTTTCGCATTTTCGAGTGTGGGCTCGTTATCTTCGCTTTCCCATCTGGAGATCATTGACTTGTTGAAAGGTTTCAAAGGTTTGTACTTCTCGTTAATATCTGCAACAAGCATATCCATCGACAAGTTCCGCTCTTCGCGGAGCGTTTTTATGATTTTTCCAATGTCTGTCATATATAATTCCTCCTCTCTGTTTAGTATTATATCGTAAAAAAAAGAAAAAAGATAATAAAAAAAATAAAAAAAATGTTGCATTATCGGAACGAGCATGTATAATAGATGTTGAAGGTTGCGGGTATGCAACAACAATATATAGGGAAGGAGGCCAGTATGGATAAGTTAAAGTTCAAAGGATTTTGCGCTGAACACGGCATAAAACAGGCGGAAATTTCAGAGCTCTTGAATATTACCATCTCGAATGTCAATGAAAAAGTCAATGGAAAGCAAGAGTTCACGCTTGAACAGGTCCGAACACTTTGCAAGAAGTACGGAATCAGCGCAGATGATTACTTCATTTAATTTTTTTAAGCAGCAGTTGCGATAATGCAACACAGGAGGATCCATGAACGGAATCGAACAAAAATACCTTTTTAGGTGATGCCCATGAAACGCATAACACCAAAAGAAGCAGCTCGCATGATGCAATGTGGAGAGCAACAGGTCAGAATGATGGTCCAACTTGGCAAGATACCGGGGGCATTTTGTACCGGATCGAGAACGAGGCGAACGTATTACATCTATGACGAGCAAATCGAAAATCTAATGAAAGGAGCGAGAGATGAGGAAGAGTAAAGATAAGTTATATCTTTGGGGGTTGACATTATTAGCACTTGGCGGAGCTTCACTTGCGGACCATATAACCTACGAAGTGGGTAGCTTCCCGATCAGCGCAGTTGTCTTCGGACTCGGCTTCGTTCTCATAGTGATGAGTTATGGGAAAAACAGATAAGCCATTCATCAATACGGACTTAATTGACAGTATCAATTGGGTTGTTGATGACACCATTCTGCATGATGAGACGTTCAAGACATGGGAACATGATATCGACAAACAGGAGCAGATGCACTTATCGGAATTAGGGCGTATTTTCGAGAATTTTACAAAAGCAGACTTCGCTTGTGCGGTCATTACAGCATTTAGAAATTATCCGTATATGGTTTTACAGGTCATTGCGGAAGAGATCACGAAAAAGGAAGGGGAATAACATGGAAGAGTTAAAGAATTATTTGGAGACCATTATCGCTCTCACAACAAAGCATATTTCCGAGGACCAGGCTTATACAACAGATCCGTATAACAAGAGATTTTTCGAGGGAAGGCTTGTTATCGAGCGCAACGATCTTGAGATTTTCAAGCGCATCATGGATATGGTCAACAAACTGTAAGAAGGAGGAAGGAAATGAGGGATACCATTATCAAACTATTAGAACAGGTCAAAAGACCTGGAATGACAGATCTGATCGAGCACATCACCGAAAGAGGCTTTTTTGATGCTCCATGCTCCACAGATAAGCACTTATCTTGTGAGGGCGGACTGGCAAGGCACTCATTCAACGTATTTGACGTGATGTTGCATCTTAATAACACATTCACAGCAGAATTGCCTTATGAAAGTTTAGTTTTATGCGGACTTCTGCATGATCTCGGCAAAATGGGAGACCACGCCAAACCGTATTATGCTCCCAACGTGCTTAAATCTGGCACTGTTTCGGCAGCCAAACCTTATATCACCAACAAAGATCTGATTTATCTCCCGCACGAAGTCCGGAGCGTGATGATTATTGAGCGCTTCATTGAGCTTACAGAAGACGAAGAGGCGGCTATTCTTTGGCATAACGGCCTTTACGGAGCATTCAAATATGACATACCGGGGAAAGAGACACAGCTCTATATGGTGCTTCACTTTGCGGATATGTGGGCGAGCAGAGTTGTCGAAGAGAGGAATGCTCTTATCAGTGAAGCGCTAAAAGAAAAGGAGGCTGAATAATATGGGAATTCCTGTACTTATTTATGGCAAATCGGGGAGCGGCAAAAGCAGATCACTCAAGTTCTTTGGCGAGGACGAGATCCTGCTTGTGAATGTCGAGGGGAAGGCTTTACCATTCCGCAACACGTTCAAATACATTTGCCGCTCTGATTCGCTCGATACCATTATAACACAAATGACAAAAATGCCTTGTAAAACAGCAGCCATTGATGATGCCGGATATCTTATGACGCATCATTTCATGAATAATCACCGGAATAAAAAGGGCAATATGAGCTTCGAAATGTATGACGATATCGCTGACACCATGTATTTTCTCGTCCAGCGCATCAAAAAAGAGCTTCCGGATGACGTGATAGTTTACATCATGCTACACGAAGATACGAACGATCTCGGAGAGACAAAGCTGCGTACCATTGGAAAGCTGATCGATAACAAGGTTTGTCTCGAAGGAATGGTCACAATATGTCTCCGATGTATGTCCGACGAGGGAAAGCACTTTTTCAGAACAGCCACAGATGGCTATGACATCACCAAAAGCCCGGAGGAAATGTTTGCAGATGCGGAGATCGACAATAATTTGAAGCTTGTAGACGATACCATCCGTGAATTTTACGGAATTGAAACCAAAAAGACAAAAAAGGAGGAAAAATAAATGAAACCGATAACCAACATTTCAAGCGTTCAGGAGGCGGGCGAAAGCAGAAGACTTCCCGCCGGAGCGTATATCTGCAAATACACGAAAGTCGAGGATAAACCCGACAAAAACTATCTCTATATGGAGTTTGATATCGCAGAAGGCGAATACAAAGGATATTATGCAGAGCTCGAAGAGAGGCTCGATTTCTGGGGCGGACGTTGCTATCGCTCTTATTCCGAAAAGGCGCTTCCCATGTTCAAGAGAATGTGCTCGGCAGTCACAAAGAGCAACAAAAGCTTTATTTTTGACGGGAATGAGCATTGCGACGAGTCCACCTTGGTCGGCAAAAAGGTCGGGATGATTATGGGGGAAGAAGAGTATATCGGAAATGACGGATCCGTGAAAACACGTCTCTATGTAGTCCGTGAGATATCCGTTGACGATCTCAAAGCCGGAAAGTTTAAGATTCCCGAAATTAAGAAGGTGAACGAGCCTGTAAACCCTCCCAAAGTTGATGATGGTTTCATGAATATCCCCAAAGATGCAGATGAGGAGACTCCGTTCAATTGATGACGATTATCGAGGACACAAGACAAAAAAGCGGTATGCACGAGCTGAAGCACTCTCATTTTGAAGAGATGGGAGTGCAGCTCATCCGCAACATGCTCCCATTTGGCGATTATGCTCTGCCTCCGACCATTTCTATCGATACAAAAGCAAATATGGCGGAAATAGCAAGCAATATCGGCTCGGATCACAAGCGTTTCAAGCGTGAATGCATAGCGGCGAGAGATGCGGGTTGTCAGCTGATTATCTTGGTAGAGAACACCGAGGGGATCTCCAGTGTCAATGACGTACACAGATGGATAAATCCCGAACTGATATACCGTCCGAGAGCCATAACAGGAGACAGACTTCAAAAGGCAATGATTACCATGTCGGAGCGTTACGGAGTCCGCTTTGAGTTTTGCAGTCCGGAGGAATCGGCAACAAAAATCATCAAATTACTGGGAGTAGGGGAAGATGACTAATGAATTAAAAGATGCCGCATTGCAATATGCGGATATGGGACTCGCAGTTTTCCCGCTTATCCCGAAAGATAAAAAGCCATTAACAGCAAATGGATTTAAGGATGCAACAACAGATCCGGCAAAAATTGACGAGTGGTGGACCATACATCCAAACGCAAATATCGGCATAGCAACGGGCGATATGTCGGGTGGCCTCATGGTTGTAGACATGGATGTAGACAGCGAAAAAGACAAAGACGGTTACCATTCTTTTATGAATTGGTGCGATACAAACTTCCTTATATTGCCGGACTCATGGCTCTCGATAACCGGACGTGGAGGGTATCACTTATTTTACAAATCCGCTTTTTCTGTACCGACAAAAAATGGTTGGATTGAGGATGTCGATATCCGGGCAAATGGCGGCTATATTGTAGCGCCTCCGTCCATACATCCAAATGGTACAAGGTACGAATGGGAACAGGCTCCGGATGAGTACGATCTGATAACTACGGATGATACGGATGTCGAATTTTTGGCAAATAGCATTCTCGTTTCGAATAAAACGGAGAAAAACGAGCCATTAAAAGTGCCGGAAATAATCCCGGAGGGTAAGCGAGACGAGACCATGTTTAAGCTCGCTTGCAAATATCAAGCTATGGGAATGTCCGACGAAGTGATGTTTGTGGCGCTCCAAAAGGAAAACGAAATCCGTTGCAAGCCTCCGCTGACCGAAAAGGAAATCAAA
>Ga0310786_10010222_pt1 | contig 11822 bp, 7 predicted proteins | sample AusTroGonzalo_MG_FD_203881 | JGI IMG/M metagenome (GOLD analysis project Ga0310786, IMG submission 203881) | Bovine rumen microbial communities from tropical cattle in Woodstock, Queensland, Australia - Gonzalo_03 (v2) (version 2) | ecosystem: Host-associated > Mammals > Digestive system >... | reverse complement strand
ACTGTTTCGGTGAACAGGAGGCGGAGATGAAACGAAGCCTCGGACTGCGGTTTGAGGACGACGAGGATAGCGACGACAGCGAGGGGGACGAAGCATGAGCAGGAAAGACGATGTACCCGCCGGAGCGAGGCAGATGCCCGATTTCGACAAGCTAGCGGAAATCTGCCGCAAGCCGATCTTCCGACATGGGTGAAGTAAACGGGCTTTGGGGGCGTGAAGACTTTTCGTTCCCTACTTTGTTCTACATTGCGCTCTGTTTCACTTGGTTTCACATTGATGGGAACGCTACTCGACTCAAGGAAAGCAAAAACGCGGCGCACCCTTTGTTTTATTGGATGAAAGCCGCATTTCCTGTTTCCGCCGAATGGTGGAGAAGAAGAGATTCGAACTCTCGACCCCCACGTTGCGAACGTGATGCTCTACCAACTGAGCTACTTCCCCAATGGTCGAAAACGGGAAATATGATACCATATCCTTACGCAGCGCACAAGGGGGTAAAGAGAAGTTTTTTTGTCTTTTGATCATCCACGCCACGGTGTTTTATGGTAAAATATTCACATTTCACATCCATAAGGAGAAAACATGGTTCGCATAAACATTCTTCTCGCTGCTACGGCCGCATGTGCGCTTGCGGTTTCGGCGGCGGACGTAATTGAATTCAAAAGCGGTTCGAAGCTTACCGGCAAGCTCGTTCGCATCGAGGGCGGCAACATAATGTTCGACGCCGAGGACGTCGGTTCCGTGAAGATCGCGCAGGACAAGGTCGCGCGCATGATCACGGAGAACGAGAGCACGATTCAGTATACGGACGAGGCAGAGAGAGAGCAGGCTGTCGTCAACATGTCAAACGGCGTTTATACCGCCTCCGGCAAGACGCTTGACATGGGCAAGGTCAAGGCGGTCAATCCCGAAGTCGAGAAGTGGCATGGAAGCGTTAACTTGAGCGCAACGGCCGCGCGCGGCAACACCGTGAGCGAGAAGGTCACTTTTCTTGCGGACGTCGCTCGTCGTTGGGAACACGACCGTTTCACGGGCAACTTCGGGTATTACTTCGCCCAGTCCGGCACGGATCATGACAACAAGGTCAAGAATGAAGACCGCATAGCCCTTGGGTTGCAGGAAGATCACTTCTGGACCACTAAGGTCTATTCCTACGTGAACGGCAAGTTCGAGCGCGATGGCATCAACAAGCTTCTGTATCGCTATCGCCTCGGAACCGGCCTTGGCTACCAGTGGCTTGACGGCCAGGTTTTCGAGAGCACCGGCAAGTGGTCGTTCAGCCAGGAACTCGGCATCGCATACATCAAGGAGAAGTATGAGCATCAGAAAGACGATGATCGCGCGACGTTCCGCTATGGCCATCATGCGTCTTGGAATCCGTGCTGGCTCGACAAGCTCGCGTTTACCCACAACTTCGAGTATCTGCCCGATTTTGACGATTGGACAGATTGCTATTTGATCGACACCGACATCGGCTTCGCCTATGAACTCGCCGCAAGCTGGCAGCTCATGGGCAAGTGGGAGTGGGAGTACAACTCCAAACCAGGCGGTAGCACGAAGTCAAGCGATCTCCGCTACACCCTTGGTCTCGGCTACAAGTGGTAAGCCGTGCGGGTCGCGATATGCTATCCACCGCTGCCTAGCGCGAAGGGCGTCCCGCTTCTTTCGCAGAATAGGCAGTTCCAGTGGTTCTCGCGGCCCACGTACATATTCCCCGTCGTGCCGGCCACAGCCGCCACGATGTTGAAGAAGGCCGGCCACGATGTGGCGTGGCTCGACGGGATAGCGGAGGAATGGACTCCGGAGAAGTTCCGGGCTGAACTGGACAGGTTCTGCCCGGAACTCGTCGTTCTGGAGACGAAGACGCCAGTTGTCAAGCGTCATTGGAAGTGGATTTCCGACTACAAGCAGTCTAACGGTTCCGTCGTAAAGGTCGTGCTAGTAGGGGACCACGTCACGGCGATGCCCGACGAGTCGATGGTGAATTGCCCTGTCGACTATATCCTCACCGGCGGCGATTGGGATTTTCTGCTCAAGAACATCGTAGAGTCAGGGTTCGACCCTGCGAAGTTCGAACCCGGCATCTGGCATCGCGGCGGCAACACGGGCAGATTCAAGCTGGATCACGACCTCAACTCCGCGCCGTGGATAGACCGCGATCTCTGCAAATGGCGTCTTTACGCCGTGAAGAACGGCAACTTCCGCCGCACGCCTGGGACGTACATAATGTCCGGCCGCGATTGTTGGCATGCAAAATGCACGTTCTGCAGTTGGACTACGCTCTACCCGACTTACCGCACGCGCGACCCGATAGATGTGGTCGACGAGATCGAGATGCTCGTGGAGAAGTACGGCGTGAAGGAGCTCATGGATGATTCCGGATCATTGCCCGTAGGGAAGTGGCTGGACACATTCTGCCACGAGATCATCCGTCGCGGCCTTCAGAAACGTCTGCGCATCGACTGCAACATGCGATTCGGGCGGCTCGTTTTCGACGACTACAAGCTCATGCGCGCGGCGGGCTTTCGTCTCGTTCTTTTTGGAGTGGAGTCTGCCAACCAATCGACCCTCGACCGTTTTGCGAAGGCGCTCAAGGTGGAGGATGTAGAGAAGGGGGCAGAGTGGGCAAGCAAGGCGGGGCTTGACGTTCATCTCACATTCATGTTCGGCCATGCGTGGGAAGGACCAAAGGAAATCGCAAACACCGTTTGCCTTGCGCGCAAGATGCTTGCCAAGGGATGGGCGTCAACACTCCAGTGCACGATCACCATACCGTATCCCGGCACGCCGCTTTTCCGCGAGCTTGATGCCAATGACGGCCTTACAACGCGTGATTGGGATGAATACGACATGCGCCGCCAGATCACCAAGACGCCGCTTGCGACGGAAGATGACATCAAGCGCGCAGTGCGAGACGTCTATCGCGGTTTTCTGCAGCCTGCCGCGCTGTTCAGGCGCATCTTCTCCACGCGCACACTCTTTGATTTCGGATTCTACTATCGCGGCATCCGTTCTCTTATGGGGCATCTCATCGACTTCAGCCCGCGTAGGCACCGATCTTAGGTTGTTACAATTTTTGTAATCCTTTGGTCGGGCATTCCAAGGCGCTGTAAACAAGACGCCGTAAAATCGGTTCCATATCCCTATTTTCGCCTTTGGCACGCCATTTGCTAGTGTGCTTTCGTGGCGGACGTCAAAGGACAGGCGGCTGCCCTGAAAGGAAAACGAAAATGACTGAAGAGACCAAGGCCGCAACTGATTTCGGAGCCGACGTGTTCGGCGAAGAGGCAATCAAGACGTACCTTAGCAAGGACACAGCCAAGAAACTCCAGGCGACTATCCGCGAAGGCAAGCCGCTAGACCCGTCTATAGCCGGCGAGGTGGCGCATGGCATCCGCCATTGGGCGATGGACCGCGGCGCGACTCACTACACTCACTGGTTCCTGCCCATGACTGGCTCCACGGCCGAAAAGCATGATTCGTTCCTGGAGATCAAGGACGGCGAGCCCATAATGCTGTTCAGCGGCAAGAATCTGATCGTGGGCGAGCCGGACGCCTCTTCGTTCCCGTCCGGCGGCATCCGCTCCACCTTCGAGGCGCGCGGCTACACGGCCTGGGATCCAACGTCGCCCGCCTTCATAAAACGCCACTCGAACGGCGCGACCTTGTGCATCCCCACCGCGTTCTGCGCATACACTGGCGAATCGCTCGACAAGAAGACGCCGCTTCTCCGTTCCATGCAGGCGCTCGACAAGTCGCTGAAGCGCCTTATGAAGTTGTTCGGGCGCGATGAGGCGCACACCGGCTGCACGCTCGGCGCGGAGCAGGAATACTTCCTCATAGACAAGGAGTATTGGAAACAGCGTCCAGACCTTGTTCTCACTGGGCGCACGCTCTTCGGAGCGCCATCAGCAAAGGGTCAGCAGCTTGAAGACCATTATTTCGGAACTATCCCCGACAGGGTCCTTTCGTTCATGAACGATGTCGAGCGCGAACTCTGGAAGCTCGGCATCCCGGCGAAGACGCGCCACAACGAAGTCGCGCCCGCGCAGTTCGAGCTTGCCCCGCAATTCGAGGAGCTGAACCTCGCAAGCGACCACAACATGCTCATCATGGACGCTTTGCGCAACGTCGCGGAGAAGCATGGCTTTAAGTGCCTCCTGCACGAAAAGCCGTATGCCGGCGTTAACGGATCAGGCAAGCACAACAACTGGTCCGTGGCCTATGGCGGCAAGAACCTTCTCGACCCTGGCACGAAGCCGGACGAGAATGCCATCTTCCTCACGATGCTTTGCGCCGTGATTGAGGCCGTCGACAAGCATGCAGACCTTCTCAGGGCGTCTGTGGCCGGCGCGGGCAACGACCACCGCCTTGGAGCCAACGAAGCGCCGCCGGCCGTGATATCCATCTATGTGGGCGATCAGCTGGAGGAGGTGATCAACAGGATCGAGAAGGGGCATGGGGCAAAATCGAAGGACGCCGGCACGATGAAGATCGGCGTCGACACTCTGCCCATCATTCCGAAGGACGCCACCGACCGCAACCGCACTTCGCCTTTCGCGTTCACGGGCAACAAGTTCGAGTTCCGCGCACCCGGTTCGAGCGTGTGCTGCTCCGGCCCAATGACCGTTCTCAACACGATCGTGGCGGAGGCAGTGGATCGCATAGCCGAGGAGCTCGACAAGACGCTCAAGGCGCAGGGATTCAAGATTCCCCACGTCCAGTCTGCGGCACAGAAGCACACCGCCGCGTTCCACGATGCGCTGCAGAAGATTCTCGCCGCATCGCTCAAGGCCCACAAGCGCGTGGTGTTCAACGGAAACGGCTACGAGCCGGAATGGCCGGCCGAGGCTGCGAAACGCGGATTGCCCAACGCTCCCGACACGCCATCCGCTCTGGCGGCGCTGTCGAGGAAGGAGAACATCGCGCTCTTCGAGAAGTACGGCGTCATGACGGCGCGCGAACTTGAAAGCCGTCACGAGATATTCCTCGAAGAATATTCGAAGAGGGTGCGCATCGAAGGCGGCTGCGCCCGCGACATCGCGAGCGAGATGATCTTCCCGGCCGTGAAGGCGGAGTATCTGGAGACCATCGACGCATTTGCGAAGGCCGAGAAGGCCGGCGTGTCCTGCGGAACCACGGCACTGCGCGAGAGCGCCGTGGAGCTTGGCGCGGGCATGGATTCCCTGAGGCTCGGCATCCTCGATCTCGAGAATGCCCTGGGCGGCAAGGACACCGAGACGATCCTTTCGTCGATGCAGGCGCTGCGCACAACGGTTGACGCCCTCGAAAAGCGCGTTGGCGGAAATCGCTGGCCGCTGCCGAAATACCGTGACATGCTGTTCCTTTATTAGCGGTTTGCGATTAGTGGCAAGTGATTAGCGGTTTGTGGCTAGTTGCAAATGTCTGACGAAATAAAGCATGAATGCGCCGTGGCGATGGTGGTCTTGAGAAGACCGCCATCCGCCACGGGCGATTTTGGCGGAACGAAGCTGTCGCTTCTTCTCGAGAAGCAGCACAACAGGGGCCAGGATGGCGCGGGAGCGGCGATCCTATCCGCCGTTCCCAAGCCCGGAGATGAACCATACTGGATCGCGAAGTCCGCCTCCGCAACGCCGCTCGTTGACGTGCTTGGCGCGATCGGAAGAAGGATGAGCGGGAGGACTTCGGACGAACGAATCTTCCTCGGACATCTGCGCTACGCCACCTTCGGAAAGAACGAGGTGGCGTTCTGTCATCCGTTCGTGCACCATGCTAGCGACCTTGGCCATACTGTTCTTCTCGCCGGCAATTTCAACCTTACGAACACAGCCGATCTCTTTGAGGATTACGGCAGGCATGGCATGTTCGCCACCAGCAAGGCGGACGGCTACCTTATCTGCGAGCTGATCGCGGAAGAGCTGGAAAGGACGCGCTCCTGCGCGTCCGCAGGGTCCTCGGTCGCGCAGGAGCGCGACACTCCCATTGTTGCAGCTCTTTTCAGGGCCCTCGCGAACGCCGATGGCGCATGGACGCTTTGCGGCGCGACTTGCGACGGATGGGCTTTCGCAACGCGCGATCCGCACGGCATACGGCCGGGATTCTACTATGTGGACGACGATGTCGTGGCAGTTGCGAGCGAACGCCCTGCCATACAGGCGGCATTCGACGCGACGCCCGGTGCCGTGAAGGAACTGCCGCCCGGCGAGGCGCTTATCGTTTCGCCAGCCGGCGAAGTCCAGATGGCCAAACTCTGTCCGACCGTCAAGGCTAAGCCCTGTTCTTTCGAGCGCATCTACTTCTCGCGCGCAAATGACGCGGACATCCATCGCGAACGAAAGGCTCTTGGCGCGGCACTTCTGCCGCAGATCTTGAAGGCGGCGGACGCGCCGATGGAGGATATCTTCTTCTCCTACATCCCCAATTCCGCCCGAATCGCGTTTCACGGGCTGCTGGAAGAGCTGATTACAGATGTTTTCCATCATATCGGAAACAGGACATCTGACTTTGGACCTCAGACTTCTGTAACTGAAGTCAAAAGTCCGAAGTCCGAAGTCTTCAATACCTTCCCCCGCTTCGGCGAAGTGATCGTCAAGGACGCGAAGTTCCGCACATTTATCGCCGACGCGGCGGCAAGGCGCGAGTTCTACAAGCACGTTTACGACGTCACGTACGGCCTTGTGCGGCCGGGGCAGGACACGCTCGTGGTCCTCGACGATTCAATCGTGCGCGGGAACACGATGAAGAACGCGATTCTCCCGATGCTCGATCGGCTGGGACCCAAGCGGATAGTGATCGTATCTTCGGCACCGCCGATCCGCTATCCCGACTGCTATGGCATCGACATGTCGACATTGAACGAACTTGTGGCTTTCAAGGCTCTCGTGAATCTTTTGGATAATGGGGAACGGGGAACGGGGAACGGGGAACGGGAGAATGCCAATGCCGAATTGCTTGAAGCGCTCAGGCAATCGGAACATCTACACGCTTCAACACGGTTAAAATCCTTCAATCCCCTTGCCGGTCTCTATGCCCGCTTCACGGACGAGCAGCATTGCGACGAGATCGCGCGGCTACTCACTCCTCCCGGCATGAAAGCGGAAGTCAAGGTTGTTTACCAGACGGTCGATAGTCTACACAGATGTTTACTCCCAACTCCCAACTCCCTACTGCCAACTACCAACTATCAACTATCAACTACCAACTATCAACTATCAACTACCAACTCCCAACTCCCAGCTGCCACCTGCCAACCAACCATCGGCGACTGGTACTTCACCGGCGACTATCCCACCCCCGGCGGATACAAGGTTCTTCAAAAAGCGCTTGAAAACTATCTTGAACAGAAAAACGAAAGGTCTTATTGAATGGAATACAAGTCAAAATGGAAGGCTGAACGGGAACGGTCTGCATTCCTTGCGCTGGACGACGGGGCGATCTTCCACGGCGTCGCCTTCGGCGCGAAGAAGGATGCTCTCGGCGAGGTCGTCTTCAACACCGGCATGAGCGGCTATCAGGAGATCCTCACCGATCCATCATATGCCGGACAGTTCGTGACACTTACGACGGCCGAAGTGGGCGATTACGGGATAAATGGCGCGGACACTGAAAGCCGCGCTTTGTTTCTGTCAGGGCTTGTGATTGGCGACTTGACCTTGCCGAGCAACTGGCGAAGCGAGAAGAGCCTTGACGAGTACCTTGCCGAGAATGGCGTGCCCGGCATCTACGGCGTAGACACGCGCGCCCTGACGTTGCACATCCGCGAGCACGGCAACAGAAAGGCGTATCTCTGCGTTGGGGAACGGGGAATGGGGAATGGGGAATGGGGAATGGGGAACGGGGAACGGGAGAAAGAAGCCGTAGCCAAGGCCCGCGAATGGGAGGGGCTCGACGGACAGGACTATGCGGCCAAGGTGACTTGCGAAAAGCCTTATGAGTTTAGACTCCAGACTTCTGACTTCGGACTTCTTGAACGGAGGTCTGAAGTCCTAGGTCCGAAGTCCATCCCCCACATCGTCTGCTACGACTTCGGAGTGAAGACTAACATTTTACGCTCTCTTGCGTCGTGGGCGCGCGTCACGGTCGTTCCCGCCAAGACTTCCGCGGAAGATGTGCTTGCGATGAAACCCGATGGCGTATTCCTTTCCAACGGTCCGGCCGACCCCGCCGCCGTCACCTACGCCATCGAGAACATCCAGAAGCTCTTGGGATTAAGAAAATTAACACAGAGACACAGAGCCACAGAGAATAATCCCCTCTGTGCCTCTGAGCCTCTGAGTCTCTGTGTTAAAAACATTCCGATCATGGGGATATGCCTCGGGCATCAGCTGCTTTCTCTTGCCTGCGGCGCGAAGACGGCGCGGCTCAAATTCGGGCACCATGGCTGCAATCATCCGGTGAAGAACCTTGCAACGGGCAAAGTGGAGATCACAAGCCAGAATCACAATTTCGCCGTGGTGGGCGATTGTGGCGGTCGCGGGGCGACCGCCCTACCGGATTGCCTTGAGGTGACGCACGTCAATCTAAACGACGGCACGATCGAAGGCGTGCGCCACAAGACGCTTCCCGCGTTCTCGGTGCAATACCACCCCGAATCCTGTCCCGGTCCGCACGACAGCGCCTATCTTTTCGAGCAATTCAAGAAAATGGTATTAGCCGTGCAGAACGTGTAGATCGTGTAGAATGTTCTACGCGTTTCTGCATGTCCTACACGACTGGAAAGAACAACTAGCCATGAAAAAGCAAGTCAAATACGTTTTCATCACCGGCGGCGTGGTAAGTTCGCTCGGCAAGGGAATCACGAGCGCATCGCTCGCGCTTCTTCTCAAATCGCGTGGCTACAAGGTCTTCATGCAGAAGCTTGACCCCTATCTCAATGTCGATCCCGGCACGATGTCGCCATATCAGCATGGCGAGGTGTTCGTGACGGACGACGGCGCCGAGACGGACCTTGATCTCGGCCACTATGAGCGTTTCGCCGGAGTCACCTGCACAAAGGCATCGAACTACACATCGGGGCGAATCTACTCCGCTGTTCTGGCGCGCGAGCGCGCGGGCGACTATCTGGGCGGCACTGTGCAGGTGATTCCGCATATCACGGATGAGATCAAGGCGGCAATTCGAAGCGCAGGCGAACACGACTGCGACATTGTTCTTTGCGAGATCGGCGGCGTCTCGGGCGACATCGAATCGCTCCCGTTTCTGGAGGCGGCCCGCCAGTTCCGATTCGAAGAAGGGTACGAGAACACGTGTTTCGTGCATCTTACGCTCGTTCCGTACCTCAAGGCGGCAGGCGAGCTGAAGACGAAGCCGTCGCAGCATTCCGTGGGACAGCTTCGCAACATCGGCATCATCCCCGACATTCTTGTTTGCCGCACGGAGATACCGATCCCCGAGGAGCACAAGCAGAAGCTCGCGCTCTTCTGCAACGTCAGGCGCGATTGCGTGATCGAAGAACAGGATGTGACGGATTCGGTCTATGCCGTGCCGCGCGAACTGCGCAAGCAGGGTCTTGACGAGCAGGTTCTGCGTCAGCTGCATCTCGACATCTGGCCCGTCAAACATACGGTCTGGGATTCGCTCGTCAAGAAGGCCACGCAGCCGAAGAAACGGTGTCGCATCGCGCTCGTGGGCAAGTACATAGCCATACGCGACGCGTACAAGTCGATCCACGAGGCATTGCAGCATGCGGGCATGGCGAAGGACTGCAAGGTGGAAGTGGTGCCCATCGAGGCGGAAGAGCTTTTGGCCATGAAGGGCGCAAGGGGAGGGTCGCGCTCCTGCGCGACCGAAGCCGGACGCGGACGCGCAGGAGCGTGTCCCTCCCTCGCCGGCATCGACGGCATTCTCGTACCCGGCGGATTCGGGTCGCGTGGCGTCGACGGCAAGATCGCGGCGATCAAGTACGCCCGCGAACACAAGATACCCTTTCTCGGGATCTGCCTTGGCATGCAATGCACGGTCATAGAATACGCGCGCGACGTGCTTGGCTGGGCGGACGCCAATTCCACGGAGTTCGACGGAACCACGACGCATCCGGTGATCGATCTCATGGAAGAGCAGCGCGGAGTGACGCAGAAGGGCGGCACAATGCGCCTTGGCGCGTATCCATGCGACCTGAACAAAGGCACTCTTGCCGCAAAGCTGTACGGGGAATTGAAAATCTCAGAACGCCACCGTCATCGCTACGAACTCGCCTACGACTCTGAGGGGAGGGCCGCGCTTGTCGCGGCCGGTCTTGTGGTTTCCGGCGTTTCGCCCGACGGCAAGCTTGTGGAGATCGTGGAGCTTCCGCAGGCGAAGCATCCGTATTTCATCGCCTGCCAATTCCATCCGGAGTTCAAGTCGCGGCCCACCGATCCCCATCCTCTGTTCGTCGGCCTCGTGGCCGCCGCGTTGCGGCGCCGGTCGTGAATCCAGACTGTTCGAGGCGTCTTCCAGACCCTGACCGCCGAAAGCGTTGCCGTGGTGAGCCGCAAATGTTAAGGCGGCGTTAAGAAGTGGCGTTTTGCGCCGCGCGGGACTTGATTTTCAGCCGTGCGAATATTACAATATCAGTGTTTAATTCAAACGGAGGAAATAGACAGATGGATCTCGCAAACGCAACCAACCGCATCGCCGCGCAAGGCGAACTGGTGAAGAAGATCAAAGACGAAGTCGGCAAGGTCATAGTGGGCCAGGAAAAGCTCATCGACCGTCTAGTGCTGGCTCTGGTGACGAACGGCCACATACTTCTCGAAGGCGTACCCGGCCTCGCGAAGACGTTGAGCGTCAATACGCTGGCGGATGTGCTCGGCCTTGACTTCAAGCGCATATCGTTCACGCCGGACCTTCTGCCGGCCGATGTGGTCGGAACGCTCGTGTATTCGCCCAAGACGGGCGAGTTCTCGCCGAAGAAGGGGCCTGTGTTCACGAACCTTCTTCTTGCGGACGAAATCAACCGCGCCCCCGCCAAGGTGCAAAGCGCGCTTCTCGAATCGATGCAGGAGCGCCAGGTGACGATCGGCGAGGAGACATATCCGTTGCCGGAGCCGTTCCTCGTACTGGCCACGCAGAACCCCATCGAGCAGGAAGGCACGTATCCGCTTCCCGAGGCGCAGGTGGACCGCTTCATGTTCAAGTGCCTTGTGGAGACGCCGAGCCGCAGCGACGAACGCCGCATCATGGAGCGTTTCGCCCAGCAGTCCGCCGCGCCTGAGGCCAAGGCCGTGGCCACCGCGGAGGATATCGCCGCGCTGCGCGCCGCGCTGAACGACGTCTATTGCGACGAGAAGGTGGGCGACTACATCCTCGACATCGTGTTCGCCACGCGTGAGCCGGACCGCGTGAAGGGCCTTGAGGAGCTTCGCGAGCAGATCCAGGTGGGCGCATCGCCGCGCGCGACGCTTGCCATCAACAAGGCCTCCCGCGCGAACGCGCTCCTGCACGGCCGCGCGTACGCGACGCCGCAGGACGTGAAGGAGATCGTGCACGATGTTCTGCGCCACCGCATCCTTCTCACATACGAGGCCGAGGCGGAGAACGTGACGAGCGACAAGATCGTCGACAAGATACTCTCGATAATACCAGTTCCATAAACATGGTCTTATCGACAATACAGATTCTGCTTGCGGCGTGTCTGTTGGCGTGGATATATTCGCTTCTGCGGGAACATGGGATAGAGGTCATATCTCGTCTTCGTGGTCTTTTTCGCCAGCCGATCCACGTTCTCGCGTTCCTCTGCATGTTCGCAGGTTCGCTCGTCCAATACGCCGCGAACAAATCGCCGCCGCGCTCCGCGCCGCCATTGCGCAATCTGCCGACTCTGAATTCCGAACCGATACTCCCCGATCCACAGCTCGTGC
>Ga0310786_10010220_pt1 | contig 11825 bp, 13 predicted proteins | sample AusTroGonzalo_MG_FD_203881 | JGI IMG/M metagenome (GOLD analysis project Ga0310786, IMG submission 203881) | Bovine rumen microbial communities from tropical cattle in Woodstock, Queensland, Australia - Gonzalo_03 (v2) (version 2) | ecosystem: Host-associated > Mammals > Digestive system >... | reverse complement strand
ACGGGGTTGTCACTTAAAACCGATCCTATGTTTGCAATTGAAAGCAAGGATGTAAAAACGGCCGTATTATACGGTATTGGTTCGGATGGAACCGTTGGCGCCGTTAAAAATATTGTGAAAATTGTTGGGGAAAATTCTGATTTATACCCACAATCTTATGCGGTTTATGATTCTAAAAAATCAGGGGGACTGACCGCATCGCATATTCGTTTTTCAAATCATCCAATTCAAAGTCAATATTTGGTCGAATCTGCGGATTTTATTGGTGTTTCAAACTTTATGATTGCACAGCGGTTTGATGTATTTCGCGCCCTGCGTGCAGGTGGTATTGTAATGATAAACACATCTAAATCACCAGATGATGCGTTTGCCAACCTGCCCCGTGATGCCCAGGAACAGTTGATTCGTTTGCGTGCACGCGTGTATTTCTTGGATGCAAATGCGGCCGCCGCCGAACTGGGGTTGGGTAATCGTATAAATACATTTATTATGATTAACTTCTTTAATTTGATGCGCATTATTGACCCGAAAATCGCGGCACAATCTGCCAAGGATGCAATCGAAAAAACATACAAGAAAAAAGGTATGGATATTGTCCAGGCAAACTGGTCGGCGGTGGATATGGCATCAAAGTATTTAACAGAATATAAATTGCCATCATCTGTATCGAATTTTGCGCCTGATTTTATACCGGCCATGACGACGGATGCACCGGCTGAAATCGCTGGTACATTGGGCGAAATGGCGGCGGGTCGCGGTGATGCGATTCCTGTATCGCGTTTCAAACCAGGTTCTGAATTTGCCGCGGGCGAATATCCGGTTGGCACATCAAAGTATGAAAAACGCGGAATTTCAGAACGCGTTGCAACATGTGATTTATCACTTTGTGCACAGTGCGGAAAATGTTCAATGCTGTGTCCACACGCGGCTATTCGTATCAAGGTTATGACCGAATCTGATGCCGCCAAGGCACGCAAAGCGGGTGTTATTGTTGTTCCGATGAAAACACCTGAATTGGGTGCAAATATGTATTACACATTAAATATTTCGCCGGCTGATTGCACGGGTTGCGGTGTTTGTGTTAAAAATTGCCCGGTTCATGCGTTGGCTATGACAAATACGGTTGATGCGACGGATGCACAAAAACGGTTCGATGCGGCACAAAAAATTCCAGATGTAACCCGCGAAAAATTGAATTTGAATATTCCAAAGCATATTGAATTATTGCCACATTATTTTGAATTTCCTGGCGCATGCGCGGGCTGTGGCGAAACACCGTATATTAAATTATTATCACATTTATTTGGCGATCGCATGATTGTTGCAAATGCCACAGGATGTTCATCAATTTATGGTGCAAATTTACCAACAACGCCATGGACGACGGATTCATGTGGTCGCGGTCCTGCATGGTCAAATTCTTTATTCGAAGACAATGCTGAATATGGTCTGGGGATGCGCGTGGCATTGAATCAGCGGCGCGATAATCTGTACGGTCTGTTATGCGAATTAGGCATTGATAATGTCGATGAAATATTTGCCGAAAGTGATATCACACAACAACGCGAAAACGAATCTGCATTACGCAAAGTGTTGGCGAAAAAGAAATCGCTCCAGGCGCGTTTGGCGGAAAGTTTATTGGATGCGGTTGTTGATAAATCTTTGTGGATTATCGGCGGCGATGGTTGGGCATACGATATTGGTTATGGCGGATTGGATCATGTGCTGCACAGCGGTGAAAATGTAAATATATTGATACTGGATACCGAAGGTTATTCGAACACCGGTGGTCAACAATCTAAATCTACGCCATTTGGTGCATCTATGAAATTCGCAATTGGTGGTAAAGAACATGCGAAAAAAGATTTGGGTATGATTGCCATGATGTCGGGCGCCTATGTTGCACAAATTGCATTAGGTGCGAACCAGGCCCAGGCGGTGCGTGCCCTGCGCGAGGCTGAAAGTTTCAACGGTCCATCAATTGTGCTGGCGTATGCACCATGTATCGCACATGGATTTGCATTACAAAATGGTCCGGAACATCAGCAAAATGTTGTGAAAACTGGGGCGTGGCCATTGTACAGATTCGACCCGCGTTTGATTGCCGACGGTCATTATCCGCTGACGATGGATTCGAATACCGACGATGTTATGCCACTTTCTGACTTTGTAAAAACAGAAAGTCGTTTTGGTGCGGCGCGCGGTGTAAATCCAAACTTTGATAAACTAATTGAACGCGCGGTTGCGAACAATAAATACAAGGCAGACCTGAAAAAACACATTGCGCATTTTGCAATGAATAATCCAGAGGATGAAAACAAATGAAAAAATTACTGATTTTACCGATTGTTTTATTTATGGTGGCGTGCACTTTCCAGACCAAGCATAGGGGCTATGTTTTCCCGTCTGATTTGGAATCCCAGGTGTCAAACATAAAAACCACCGCACAATTGCAAAACGCACTCGGTGACCCATTGGCAAAAACTATATATGGCGATACAGTGTGGATTTATTATGGTCTGGATGAAAATTATCGTGGGCCGTTGCCATACAAATATGACAATAAAACGGTCCTTTTGGCATGGATTCGCGGAAATCAGGTTGTAAAAACCCAGATTCTGCACGACGACGATTTGCCAGAAATCGCCATGGATGACGACGAAACGCCGATTCCAGCCGCGGTTGAGTTAAACGCTATCGAAGAATTGTTTAACAATATTGGACGTTTTTCACCGGCCGGCATGGGACAATAATCCAAAGTTCAGAGTTCAGAGTTCAAAGTTCAGAGTTCAAAGTTCAATTGATGAATAATGGCATGTATAAAGCCAGATTGTTCTGTCCCGGATTTTTGGCAATAAAAATTTGTTTTTTTGGTTTTTTATGATATAATCAAAGAAAACAGAGAGGGAATGGCAACTGTAAAGGTGTTCCTTATGCCAAGTAAAAAGTTAGATTTTAAGACTGGTCAATATGTTGTATATCCAACCCAGGGCGTTGGTAAATTACAAAGGGTCGAAGAGCAAGTTATTGGCGGTCAAGCTATAAAATTGTTGGTTATCGATTTTGAAAATTCACATATGACACTGCGTGTCCCATTGGAACGCGCCGAGATTTCTGGATTGCGCCCATTGACATCTTCAAAGAAAATGGACGAGGCAATTACCGCCGCCAAAGGTCGCGCTGGGACAAAACGCATGATTTGGTCGCGCCGCGCCGCACAATACGAAGAAAACATCAATTCTGGCGATCCAATGAAATTGGCCGAGGTTGTGCGCGATTTGCAACGCCGTAATCCTGCGGACACTATGACATTTTCTGCGCGCCAGTTGTATTTGCGCGCGTTGGAACGCATGGCTCAGGAATTTGCCGTTTTACACAAAATGGATGTAGAGGCCGCATCTGAAAAAATCGAAGATATTTTGGGCGTGCCAAAAGAAATTGATTTGAACGCCGTGGATGTTGACGACGACGATGGCGACGAACCACCAGAAGCGGATGAATAATTAAACCGCCCAAACGGGCGGTTTATTTTACTATTTTTAGCTTTTACTTGAAAAATAAAAATTTTGTCCTATAATTATAAACGAAAGCCGATAATCCACTAACAATGGGGAGGCGGAAGAAGAACGGCGGTGGGGTGACCTGCGCTTATTAGAACTTCCCGGGATTGCCCGTTACAGCAAACGACTCTTTAATGGTATGGCGAACCCAGCGAGAGTTAAAAAGGCAACATTGGCGACAATGTTGTAAAACAAGGTGGCACCGCGTTGGTGTCGTGTTTATCAGATTAGATATGCGCGATATTTAACGTCCTTGTGTTCTTATTATAAACAGTAATAACAAAACACAAAGGAGGTTAAAATGTCTAAAATAAGAACGCATATCGCCGAAATTCCACAAAAAATTGGCGAAACAATAACTTTAATGGGTCACGCGCAAACAATCCGCGAACAGTCTGCTGTTGCGTTTATTGTGTTGCGTGAAATCACTGGAACTGTTCAATGTGTTATTGAACGGGGATGTCCGGCATTTGAAACTGTAAAGCAAATTACAACAGAATCTGTTATATCTGTAACAGGTAAAGTTGTTGAAACAAAAAGTACAGAGAGTGGATTTGAAATTCAGGTTTCTGAAATTAAAATCTTGTCGCTGGCCGAGGCAACACCAATTCCTGTAATACAAAAAGGCAGTGTCGAAGTAACCCCAGAAAAATCGCAAGATTGGCGTTTCTTGTCATTGCGCAGTCCACGTGGCGCAACAATTATGCGTGCGTTTTCTGCAATGACAGCGGGTTATCATGAATACCTTTCTAAACAAGGGTTCATTGAAATCCAAACACCAAAGATTATGGCGACCCCGTCTGAATCACGTGCTGAATTATTCAAATTAGAATATTTTGGTCAAACGGCATACCTGGCACAATCACCACAATTGTTCAAACAGATGGCGATTGCATCGGGCTTGGAACGTGTGTTCGAAGTTGCACCCGCTTTCCGTGCAGATAAATCTTTCACAACACGCCATGCAACAGAATTCACATCTTTCGATGGTGAAATGGCATATATTGAAAGTTTTGAAGAAGTAATGCAGGAATTGGAACAAGCTATACGCTATATGTTAACATCTATCAAGAAAACATGTGGCAAAGAAATCGAGAAATATTTTGGCATTTCAGAATTTCAATTAAAGAAACCAATTCCACGTATCACTATGGCACGCGCAAAAGAAATCTTGCGTGAAATGGGTTGTGCATCCGAAGAGCCAGACATCACAACGGCCGAAGAAAAAGCATTGGGTGAATATGTCAAAGAACACTTTGGTTCTGATTTTGTATATATCACCGAATGGCCGTGGGAATCGCGTCCGTTCTATCATAAAAAAGGCGTTGGTGAACATGGTGAACCAATATCTGTGTCGGCTGACTTGTTATACAAAGGTGTCGAAATTGTGACATGTGCACAACGTGAAGAATCCTATGAAAAATTGTGTGAACAATTACGCGAAAAAGGATTACACCAAGAAGGCCTACAATGGTATTTGGAATGTTTCCGTTACGGCATGCCATCACATGGTGGCTGGGGATTTGGTGGCGCACGTTTCATAAAACAGTTGCTGGAATTACCAACTATTCGTGAAGCAATGTTTTTATTCCGTGGTCCATCACGATTGATGCCTTAAAAGAAACCGCCCAAACGGGCGGTTTTTTTATGTTTTTTACAATTATTTTGCAAATGAGTAATCCATTTTCAAATGATCTGGATTATATGTGCCGTTCATAATTGCAATTGTGTCTTCGACAATAACCAATTCTTCATTTGTTGCAATCATGATAATCTTAATCGGACTATCGTCTGTGCTGATAATCGCACTTTCAACGCCTTTGCGAGCCAATGCCGCGGCGTTCTTGTTCGCATCCAATTTGATTCCCAATGGTTCCAAACCTTTACAGAATTGTGCACGCAAATAATCGTCGTTTTCACCAACGCCAGCGGTAAATACGATTGCGTCCACCCTGCCCAATTCTGCCAAGAATGCACCAATGTATTTACGGACGGCATGTGCCTCCATTTCAATTGCCAATTTGCATTCTGGTTTTTCTTCCTTGTTTGCTTCGACATCACGACGGTCGGCAAAGCATTCGGTTATACCCAACAATCCAGAATCTTTGTTCAAATGTTTTTGCATTTGTTCAGGGGTTAATCCCAATCTCTGCATTACATATAATACAACACCGGCGTCCAAATCGCCAGGACGTGTTCCCATAACCAAGCCGGCAACCGGTGTCATACCCAATGATGTATCAACCGCGACACCACCACGGATAGCCGCCGCAGATGCCCCAGAACCAATATGCAATGTAATCAAATTGCATTCAGATGCAGGTTTGCCCAAAATTGCAGCCGCGCGTTTTGAAACATACAAATGTGATGTTCCATGGAAACCGTAACGACGAACGCCCAGTTCACGATACCATGCCGCAGGCACAGCATAACGATATGCATAATCTGGCAAAGTGTTATAGAACGCCGTATCGAACACCGCAACCTGGGTCGCGTTTGGTAACAACTGTTTCGCCGCAGTAATACCAACCAAAGCCGCTGGGTTATGCAAAGGTGCAATCATAGACAATTCATCGATTTTTTTGATAACTTCATCTGTGATTTCAACAGAATTTGCAAACTTTTCACCACCCAACACAACACGGTGACCAACACCGGCGATTTTGCTGATATCAATAGATGCCTCACGCAGTAAACCAATAACGACATTCAATGCCTGATTATGATCGGCCATAGAAACTTCTTTTTTAACTTTTTCACCATCTGGATATTTTTGTGTAACGAAAGAATCCGGCAAACCGATTTTTTCAACATTTCCGCTGACCATTGGTTGTTTTGTGTCGGCGTCAAAAACCTGGTATTTTAATGAAGAAGAACCGCAGTTCAAAGCAAGTATATACATTTTTCATCCTTTTTATTTATACGCGCAGAGTTTAGCACCAGAAAAATAAAAAATCAATATTGTTATAATGCGTTTTTTATGGACTTGGGCCTTTTTTTTGCTATCCTAAAAATATGTTAAATGGCATCAGAATTTATTCCAGTAACCCCGTATGGCGCCACATTTTATCCGAACTGGGCGCGATTGTTACCGATACGCCAAATGTTTTAGATGTTAATTTCGATGAAATACAACCTGATTCGCCTGTGTCGGCCATGGAATTGCAATCTTTAATTTTAACATATTCAGACAATACGAAAATTTTGCAATCTGTGTTCGGTAAAAATGTCCCACAATTATCAGATATTCAAAAAAGTGTTGTCGTGTCTTTGGTGCGTGGTGGCGGTATGACTGGTGCTGAATTAAAAGATGCGTTTGGTCACATGCCTGGGTTGGCGGCGCATACGATTGACACGGCGATTTATACTTTGCGTAAAAAATATGGGCATAACTTTATTCAACTTGTGGATGGGGTGTATAAAATTGGCACTGTATAAAGTAATATCTTTTGATAAAATCCCCAGCACGCAAACAACCGCCCAGGAATTAATTGCGGCACGGCGTGTTGGTGACCACAGTATTGTCGTCGCGGCGGCACAAAGTGATGGTCGTGGACGTTTCCGACGCAAATGGGTTTCACACCACGGTAATTTATATGCAAGTTTTATTTATGCTGCGCCTGAACGCGATGCGCGTTTATCGTATGCAGTGGCTTTGGCTGTGGCGGATACTTTATTTTCATTTGGAATTACACCAACCATCAAATGGCCAAATGATATATTGGTTGATGGGAAAAAAATATCTGGGATTTTAATAGAATATTATAGTCGATTCGTTATTGTTGGAATCGGTATAAATATCGCCACGAATCCAACTGTTGCCGAATACAAAACGACCAAGATGAATAAATTTGTTACAACAAATGAACGCGATGTGTTGGCGCGACTGATGAAATATATGGATAAATGGTTGCGTTCAGATTTTGCAACTGTGCGTGAACGGTGGACCGCATTGGCGAACGGATTGCATACGACTGTAAAATATCGTGGTGCAACCGCAGAACTGATTGGTATAAACGAAAACGGCGCATTGGTATTGCGCTGTGGCACGCGTTATGTGTTGGCATACGGCGACGAAATAGTTATATAAATCATATTTTTATGCACACAGAACTAGATTATTTTTATACAAAATCGATTCGTAAAAAACAAACATCTTGACTTTCAACGCGATTTGTGATATAATACTAACCATCAAAGGCATAAATTATACGCGTCGCATGACGTGATTTTTTTTGCCAAAATTCTTTTTAATTTGCGGTCACATTGTGTGGCCGCTTTTTTTATTAAACAAAGGATGCCGAAATGCAATTAACAATGATAAAACATCAAAATGATTTTCCGGCGGATGTTTATAAAATCGCGCGTGTCATATATGCAGAAACCTGCGCGCAATCGTTGCGCGTGGTCGAAGCATTGGCGTCTATGATTGCAAATGGTGCACGTGCAACCAACCAAAGCGAAATCGATTTTGTTAAAAATTCTGGATTGTTCGAATGTTTGAACAAACGGTCAACGCATCATGATTTGTTGCGTGTAAATCCAAATGTTCGTACTTTTCAAATGTGTTTGCGTGTCACAGACAAAATGTTAAAACACAATCTGGATGATTGCTGTTTCGGTGCAACAAAATTTCACAGAACTGAATTTAATCCATCTTGGGCCGTTGCACGCGGATATATTTTAGAAATGGATGGATTGTTTTTTTATCTTTAACGGAATATAAAAAATGAATTTACAAAAAATTATTCATGGCGGATTTTTTGCCGGGCATAAAGCATATATATTATCAGGCGTCGGCATTTTATCTGCAATCGCATATTATATGGTCGGTGATTCAGATTTATTCATAACACTGGAATCTGTATTCACAATCGGTGGAATTTATTTCTTGCGCAAAGCAAAGGATACAAAAAGGAAAAGTCATGCAAAAAATACCAGAAAAATTTCAAAACCCAGACGGAACAATTAATACAGAATCTTTGTTAAAATCTTATTCTGAATTAGAAAAGAAAATTGGTGGGATGGTTTCTGTGCCAAATGAAAATATGGATGCAGATGCGCGTGAAAAATTTAATCGCGCAATCGGTGTTCCTGAAAACGCGTCTGATTATCCATCAAATAATTTGTTCCAAGACGAATCGATTAAACAAAAATTTCATGATATGGGATTAACTTCATCACAAGTTGAACAAATTTATTCCATGGCCGAAGAATTTTTATCACCAGTCATCACTGAATTATTTGCAACTAAAAATGAAACAGATGAAATGTTAAAGTTGGAAAAATTTTTTGGTGGTCGTGATAAAATGAACGATGCGTTGGTCGCAATAAATACATTCGGCGAAAAGTTTTTACCACATGATGCATTTGAATCACTATGCGCCACAGCCCAAGGAATCCAAGGCGTGTATAAAATGATGCAATCGGTTGAACCACATGTTGAAATCAATCATGACACACAAGAAAATTTAACAGATGCAGATTTACGACGCATGATGCGTGATCCAAAATATTGGCGCGATGCCGATCCAGAATATGTTCGCAAAATTGAAAACGGTTTCAAAAAATTATATTCATAAATAAAAAATTGTTAATTTTTTCTGGACTATTATTTTCTTTTAATATAAAATAAAAACAAGAACAAAAAAATTTGTTCTATCCAAACACTTAAAAAGGAGAGAAGGATGGCATTTTTATTCTCAGCAAAAAAACCAGCTAAACCAGCTGCGAAACCTGCTGCTAAACCAGCCGCTAAAAAAGTTGCTGCTAAAAAACCTGCTGCTAAAAAACCAGCGGCAAAAAAACCAGCTGTAAAAAAAGTTGCAGCGAAAAAACCAGTTGCAAAAAAAGTTGTTGCTAAAAAACCAGCAGCAAAAAAAGTTGCAGTGAAAAAAGTTGCAGCAAAAAAACCAGTTGCAAAAAAAGTCGTTGCTAAAAAACCAGCGGCAAAAAAAGTTGCAGCAAAAAAACCTGTCGCAAAAAAAGTTGCAGCAAAAAAACCAGTTGCAAAAAAATGCGCATGCAAAAAAGCGGCTAAAAAGAAATAATATTTCTGGAACAGCTGAAATTATTTAACCCGCAAGAAATTGCGGGTTTTTTGATAATAATGTTAGTCAGATTTATCATAGTCTGACTAATATTGTTACCCAGGGATAATCCATTATGGACCCCGCGTTTTGTTAATGACGCAAACTTTTGTTTGCATAATCAAAAAACAAATCTTGTTTGATGTCGGTGCAATTCGTTGCACTTTTTTTAATCTTTAACAAAAGGAATTAACATGTCTGTTTCCATAGACCAAGTTTTTATAAAACAATTTGAAGCAGATGTTCATCTTGCTTATCAGCAGATGGGCACAAAATTACGTCCCACAGTTCGCAGCAAATCCGGCGTTGTGGGTCAATCTACGACCTTTCAAACAATCGGTCGTGGCACAGCCAGCACGAAATCGCGTCATGGTATGGTGCCAGTTATGAATTTGAATCATCAACCTGTGGAATGCACTTTGCAGGATTACTATGCTGGCGATTGGGTTGATGCATTGGATGAATTGAAAATCAATGTTGATGAACGCCGTGTTGTTGCGTCTGCGGGCGCATACGCATTGGGTCGCAAAACCGATGAATTGATTATTGGCGCAATGAACAATGCAACAAACTATGTTGGCGATTTTTCAACAGGATTAACAAAAACATTGATTTTAAGCGCACTTGAAAAATTGAACGAAAAAGATGTTCCAGATGACGGCCGCAGATTTGCTGTGGTTGGCGTGCATCAATGGAACGAATTGTTGGGTATTTCTGAATTCATATCTGCGGATTATGTTGGTGATTCTTACCCAATGATTAACGGTTACGAAGCCCGCAAATGGTTGGGCATTACATGGATTTTGCACAACGATTTGCCTTTGGCCAGTTCAACACAACGCAGTTGCTTTATATATCACGCGTCCAGCGTCGGTCACGCATGTGGACAAGAAGTCAAAACAGATATTTCTTGGCATGGCGATCGCGCGGCACACTTTATCAGCAACAGCATGTCCCAAGGTGCGGTCTTGATTGATCAAGACGGTATTGTCCGTATCAAATGCAAAGACAATGCATAATTTTAACGCAAAAACTCACACAACCAAAAGGAAAAACAGATGGCATTTCAAAATAAAAAATTATCTGTGATTGCTTATGCAAATGGTTTTACTTTGTGGCACTATGCGGCAAGTGAAACAATGGAAGCAATTACCACAAGTGGTTATTTCAATAATGTTATTACATTAATGAATACTGGCGATATTATTATCATCAATGCATCGGACAGCACATCTATCAAGAAAATCAGTGTTTCTTCATCTGCTGTGACTGTTGGCGCGTTGTCATAATATTTTTATTTTGTATAACAATGGGGCTTTTATTTCAAAGCCCCATACTTTTTATAAAAAGGAATTAACATGGTTACAAAACAAGATTTATGTTCTATGGCATTATTAAAACTGGGCGAAAAACCGCTGCAATCATTAAATGCAGATACTGCCGCCGCACAACTGGCACGGACATTATATGACACAACAATTGATGCATTGTTATCTGTGCATCCCTGGCGATTCGCGACACAATGTATATCTGTTACAAAAAATCAAGATGATGAATTTATTGTACCAGAAAATGTATTAAGAATTCTGCGTTGTTCTGGTCGTGTTTATGGCAATCAGATTTTATCAAATGCAGATAATGTTCAAATACTGGCCATAGTGCGTACAGACACTGATACTTTCCCAAGTTATTTTGTGTCATTGGCTGCAACTAAATTGGCCATAGAATTTTGTATTCCACTGACAGGAAATCAACATTGGTCAGTTTATACGAATCAGAACTGCAAAGCGCAAAATTTATAGATTCCACCACAGATTTTAATTCGGGTATAGAACAATTTTCTTTGATAAATACAAGATTTTAATACAAAGGGGTGCATTATGACAGAATTTATATATACACAAAATTCTTTTGCAAATGGAGAAATCGCACCAGAATTTTATCAAAACAAAAATATCTATGGGTTATCGCACCTTGAAAATATGGATGTTTTGGCGGGTGGTGGATTGACCCGTCGCCCAGGATTGGTTGATATTGCGACCCTGTCTGGCAAAGCACGAATTTTTTCTTTTGATATTTCAGAACAAGAAAATTATGTGTTGGTATTCACAAATTTTGCATTGGATATTTATGCAGATGATACTTTTGTGTGCACTTTATCCGCACCATGGGCAAC
>Ga0310786_10010219_pt1 | contig 11825 bp, 8 predicted proteins | sample AusTroGonzalo_MG_FD_203881 | JGI IMG/M metagenome (GOLD analysis project Ga0310786, IMG submission 203881) | Bovine rumen microbial communities from tropical cattle in Woodstock, Queensland, Australia - Gonzalo_03 (v2) (version 2) | ecosystem: Host-associated > Mammals > Digestive system >... | reverse complement strand
CTCTTATATGTCAAGAAAATTCTTAAGAATACGCTCTCCTGTGGGGCCGCTCTTCTCAGGGTGGAACTGGGTAGCGTAGAAATTGTCCTTATGGAGTGACGCGGTAAACGGGAGTATATACTCGGTCCTGGCGGCTGTCCACTGGCATACAGGAACATAGAAACTGTGTACAAAATATACAAACTCCGGTTTGCTGAATCCCTTGAAGATTCCGTCAGAGGTAGTCTCAATGGTGTTCCAACCCATGTGAGGAACCTTGTCCTCATGGCGCTGTGGCTGGAATTTGAGTACGGGGACATCAAAAATGCCCAGGCAGTCAGTATCACCCTCCTCACTATGGCTGCACATGAGCTGCTGGCCCAGGCAAATTCCTAGGACCGGCTGCTTGAGGTCCTTGATTATGCGGTCCAGTCCATGGGCTCGGAGATATTCCATTGTGGTGCTGGCTTCACCCACACCCGGGAATATAACTTTATCGGCACGTCTCAGTTCCTCTTCATTGTCCGTAAGCAGGGGTGTTACGCCAAGTCTTGTGAGTGCACCTATGACTGAGCGTATGTTTCCGGCATTGTATTTGACTATTGCAATGTTCATTTATGCTTCTTTCAGTTTCAAACCGCAAAATTACTAAGAATCTGTCAAATTTGCCACCTTTACTATATCACATTGAAATGTCTTTGTGCATTCCATACACAAATGTTATCACTTTTTCTTTTGTGTCAATGTGATTGAGAATCCGGCTATTCCCCATATGCCGGGCTGGGGTACACAGCCGTAATCTATATAACTCTTGTCTGTGAGGTTGTTCCCTTCCAGAAATATTATGAGATTGCCTTTATCCAGTTGAAGTCTAGCATCGGTCAGGAAATAGGGATCGTAGTCATATACCAATCCGTCTGTTCCCGTATAGGAACCGGCGCGGTCCTGGTATCGGAGGTTTACTCCCAATGTCAGATTAGGCAGTATTCCGAAACTGAACCCGGCCACGGCCTTGTGCTTGAGATACTCCAAGGTGGAACGGCTTTGAATTCCCTCAACATCAACCTTCTCCTGATTGATATAACTGTACGCAAGGTTTACTGAACGGAACAGACGCTGTGAGGGAAACAGGGTCTCAAAATCTATCATGGCCTTCAGCTCTGTTCCCCATGAGTTGACCTGTGTGAAATTGACTGATTCCCAGTGTCGTTTATCCTCGGGTTGGGTTACATCCATTATCCAGTCTATCATGTCGGTTCCATGATTGTAGAAAAGTGATGCCGATGCCTGGATTCCGTTGTAGTCTGTATATTTCAGTCCGATGTCATATGCCGTAAGCTGCTCCGGACGCAGGTGCTTATCGGCCTTATAACCGCCTACGCTGTAGTAAAGTTCCGTGACAGACGGGAGTCTGAGTGAAGTGTTGTAGGTGGCAAATGCCTTAAGGCGGCTTGTGAGCCTGTAGCTCATGTCAACGCCGGGGTAGATGCGGAAATCGCGGCCGTTCCATGTGTTGTGGATACCTACGGCTCCGACACTGACTGCAAACTTCCCTATGGTTACATTATGCTCCAGGATAATGCTGAAGTTTGTACGGTTAAGCCCGTATATGTAGTCGCGGTCAGTTCCTTTTATATGTATGGAATTGTCTAAAGGCTCACCTAAATTGCCGCTTACCAGATTCTCATTCTTGAGTTCCAGACCTATGGCAGTACATCCCAGGTTCCAGTCAAGCCATGTATTGAGTGCGGCTCCGGTCACATCAGAGCGGTGATAGTTGAACGGAACTGTAGCCTCGCTGCCGCGAATGAGCTCAAAGCGGTCTTCATTGTGATTCCACCAGATGCTTGGATGGATATGTATGCTGCCTATCTTACTCTCGGCTTGAACCGCAGTATATGTCTTTAAGGTATGCTCAAACTGGTCATCAAATTTGGCAGAGTAGAATGTGTTGCTTCCCCAGTCCTTGATACTCATTCCGGCATGCCAGTTGACATGCAGTCTGCTGTTGTCAAAGATACCTTTGTAAAATGCTTTCTTATATTCAATGTCAGCATTGAGATTGCCCTGTTTGTTACGGCTGTAGCCATCAGTACGTCCATATCCCACTGAGAGCATATTGTTCCATCCTTTACTTACGGCCGATGCGCTCACTCCGCCCGCAGCATATCCGTAGCTGCCAGCCTCAGCATGTGCCGTAGCCGATGTCCTTGCGGCGGTCTTGGTCACGATATTGATGGCACCCATCAGTGATGACGATCCGTATGCACGGCCTGCGGGCCCCTCAAGAACCTCTATATGGTCAATGTCACTCATATCTACTGGAAAGTCAAATGAGTTGTGCCCGGTCTGGGGATCACAGATGTTTATGCCGTCAAGAAGTATGGCTACCTGTTCAAAGTTGCCGCCGCGTAATCCTACATCGGTCTGTGCACCCATAGGACCACGCTGACGTACGTCAACTCCTGCGGCATATTTCAGTATGTCATTGACTGACTGGACGGGATATGAACTTATCTCATCGGCAGTCATCACATGGGCTATTCGGGATGCGTTGGGTAGGGTAGTCTTTATCCTTGAGGCAGTAACCTCAATCTCATCCATCCGGATGAACAGTGAGTCAGCATTCTCTGCGCATAAAGAAACGCTGCCGTAGGCTGGCAACAGCAATACGGCAGCGATAATTTTGTGGTATATATCGGTCATCTTTGATATCAGTCAGCGAATTTGACCACAAAGGTATCTGAAAGATTTGTGGTGTGCAAAAAAATAAGATGGTTACATGTCCGGTTACGTCACTTTCCGGCTTTTCATGGTTGTAAAAAATTTTAACTATAAGAGTGCATGCCTCCCAATATGAGATTCACGCCAAAGTAGGTGATAAGCACTGTCAGGAAGGCGGCAATGGCGTAGGCGTGGAAGAACCGTGGGCGGGCAAAACGTGATATCGTACCGGAGTGCAACATGAATGCATATACCAGCATCGTAATCAATGCCCAGGTCTCCTTAGGATCCCATGACCAGTAACTGCCCCATGATATGTTGGCCCATACAGCTCCTAAGAATATACCTATGGTAAGTATGAATACTGCCGGATAGAGTATCACCAAGCTTATGTCACGCAGCATGGCTGACTCCCTGGCAGGCATGAGCAGGCCCATGATTCCGGTGAGTGCAATCAATCCCAACAGGGTATATGAAATCATCATACAAAGCACGTGAATACTTAAAAGTGGTGACTGCAATACTGGCATGAGGTGCGTTACCTGCGGATTGGAGCTGGCGAGTGATGCAACAAGCATGGTGAATCCAGCCAGAATGAATCCCATGGGCTGTATGATGGGAATGCTGCGGTAAAAAACAATCATGGCAATGCAAACCAGCCAGGCCATAAGCATCATTACTGAATAACTTCCGGCAAACGGTGCATGGCCCGATATGTACCAGCGCAGGCCCAGCGTAAGTGTGAGGTAAGAGAGCAGAATGATTGACAGTATCAGAAGCGATATGCTCATCAGCTTGGGAGCCTTGCGTCCGCGAGCCATCATGAATCCTGTGATGACAAACAGTATGAGTCCTAATGTGATGGATGCCATGAACGGAATCATGGGGCGTGCTATACGGTTGTAGAGCATTTCAGAGCGGAAATGTCTTGCTGATGGCAGAACCTGTCCGGCCTCCTTCTCTTGATATCTGCGTATGGATCTGAGAATGAGGCTCACCTGCTCCCAATTCCCGTTCTTTATCTCATCATTGATAAGGTCCAGCGAGCGGCGTATGAATACCCATGTGTTATAATCCAGATTGGCGGGCAGAGCGTCATCGCATGAAAACCAGACTATCTTGCCTCCGTCAGGGACGGCATCTCCGCTCTGCTCGTCAACATGCAGGGGGAACAGTTTGAAGGCCTGGCCCGATGCAGCCTGCATACGGATTGATTCTTTTTCAGCCTCAGTGTTGGTGCCACGGTCCTTGGCTTTGAGCTTGAAAGGCACTACGTTCCACCAGTCATACCAGAATAACCAGCCTGTCACCACCTGTGTTGAACTGAATCCCTGATAACCATTCTTGCCGTAGGCCTTGAGGCTGTAGTCACGAGTCATGGTCTGCAACGGCGCGATACGGTCATTATAATAGACGTGCAGCTCATCAAAACGGGCGGCTATGCTATCGGGCAGGGCAGGCAACTCATATTTTGTACTGGAGGCGTGGGCTGTGCATGTAAATGCCGGGAGCAGGATTAAAAGTGCAAGTGATTGTTTCTTCAGGTTCCTGATTGCAGTGCGAAAACCTGATGATTTACGGAAAAAGAATGCTATCATTGAAATGAGCAGCAATATGTATCCCGTATAGGTTATCGTTACTCCCCAAGGGTCATAACTGACTTGCAGGGTGCTGCCTTTGAAATCCTCGTCATAACTGGCCTGATAGAAACGGTATCCACGGTACTTGAGTATGTTGTTCATGGATATGGTATGGGTAGTGATTTGATCAGCATCGGTCAACAGGACTGTACTGCTGTAGTCAGATGCAGCCATTGAACCGGAATAATACTCTATGTTGAACTCTTGCAGACATAGTGTAAAAGGCAATGGTTGGCGGAATCCCTCATCAGATGCCCATTCGGTTGCAGGTTGTCCCTGGCGTAGATGAATACTGCCGTTCTTTCCTGTAAGCATGGTTATCAGGGCACCTGCCAGAATCATTACAAATGCTATGTGAAGCAAAAAGACGGCAGTTTTCCTGGTGCTGCAGCGTTTGACCAGATACATTACACCTGATATTGCAGTTATGGCCCATAACGCTATGAATACGGGGTTGTGGTAGATGACCGAGAATGCACTGTCAGAACCTATAAGCTTTTCAATAACGGTTGCAGCAGCCATCATTGGAATGACAGCTGCCGCCGAACCGAAAGATATGTATTTAAGTATCCTGTCTGTTTTCACATTGTAAAATTATATGGAATTGATGAATTCCACAACTGCATCACGCTCTTCTTTTGATAGGTTATAGAAATTCTTTGTAGCACGATACCCCTCGCTCTTGTCGCTGTAACCATGCCACATGATGGCCTCTATTACGTTACGGGCGCGATTGTCATGCAGACGATCCTCAGCACCGGTATTGGTGCGTGACAGTCCGCGACCCCAGAGCGGGGTGGTGCGGCACCAGCTTCCGTGTATGCCGTTCTTCATGTAGAGACGGTGCTGGATCATATCGGTGTAAGGCCAGATGGTCTGATCCTGATAGCGAGGCAGTTCTTTATCTGCGTAGATGGCAGGTTTCCAGTAGTTGTCAGAACCGGTTTTCCATGACGGGCGGTGGCAGGTGGCGCATCCTATGCGGTTGAATACCTCCTTACCCAACTGTACCTCTTTGCGATTCAGGTTACGTGCACGCGGTATGGAGAGTCCGCGGTGCCAGACCATGAAATTATAGTACTGATCGTCACTCATTTCAGGGGTGAAGTTGTGCCACTGGTTGTCAAACTGGTTGGTAGATGGGTCAAGCAGGTTGAGTACAGCATCCTTGATACCTTCATCTGTGCCGTTTGCATAATAAGGTGATGAAGGGTCAGCCTTGATAGCGGCAATGACCTGTGCATTCTCTGACATTGCCTTGGCCCATGCCTTGGTGGTGTACAGATAGGGGCGATCGCTGCGGCTCACGTTGGTGATATTCCAGATTGCGTTTGCACCGGCACCATCCTGAAGTGTGGCACGTGTCATAGCGTATGTGAAACGTTTGAGCAGTTTGGTTCCGGTTGAAGCAGGAGTTCCGTCAGCATAACGGCCCTCACCCAACTTTTCATATCCATACCAGGCACCTGCGGCAAAATCATTGGCATCCTTATCCCAGAATGCCGGGTTGAGATCAACAAAACGTGCCTCGCTACGGTACTGCTCGCGGATGCTATCCTCCGGGATTGCATCAAGTAGCCCCGAACCAATGATGCCGATAGTGGATTCTAGACGGAATGCCACTGCACCTGTCTGATAAGGGGTAGGGCTGGTGTTGAAGGCTGACTCCGGAATGTTTACCTCAGGATAAATCAGGCTGTACTCTTCACCGTCGGGGAACTGCATGGGCAATCCGCTCTCCATCTCGGTCACGTTTTTCCATTGGATATCGATCTGTTCCTCATCGATAGGAGGCAGGAACGGATATGTAGCCTTGGTCTGCGGCATACCAGTTACTTCCGCTACGTATGGGCCGTCATCACTGTTCTGATCATCTACGGGATGATAGATAACCAGCAGATAACCGTTACCGAACTCGGCACGGTACTGATACTGACGCTTGCCGTGACCGTAGCCCGGATGACAATCCAGACATGATGAGCGTACGTAAGCCGGGCCCAGTCCCTTGAACGGAGCAGTGGATGTTGTGTACTTACGCTCAAACGCAGCCTGACCAAGATTGAATGCGGTCATCAACCCCTGTTTTTCTACTGCGGGAGTCTCATCCTCGTAGCATCCGGCGGTCACATTGTCAGTTGTGCCCAATTGGCCTCCCGGATACCACTCATCGGCACTGAAGTTGCCTACTGCCTGGCCCACGTATTTAGCATCGGGCTCCCTGTTTTTTACACTCTCCTTAAAACCGCTATTGCCGTCGGTACATCCGACGGCAACGGCAAGCCCTAAAAGGGCTATTCCAAATCCTTTTATTTGCATATCATATTACTGTTTTACAATCCATTGGGCAGCCTTGTTGAGTTCCTCATCAAGTTCGTTGATTACATCCATTGCAACCTTAACAAGATTATTGTCATAGATGTCTACGAATGCACCCTCATTCTGGCATGCTTTGAGAGCATCAACTGAAGCTTTCAGTTTGTCTTGCAGGTTTGTTACACCATTATAATTATAGCTCTTGAGCACATTAATAATGGAGTTGCTCTCAGGTGTGGTGGCACCGGCCTTGCCGTAAAGTGAGTACTGTATACTGAGTATGTTGTCAATGAAATCCTGGAATGACTTCTTGCTGTACGGTGACTCGATGTAATTCTCATCCCCACCATTGTGGGCATTACCCATCTTTACGTTGGCAACCTCATTACAGATGTTTGAGCATCCGGCTACAAGTATATACGACATTGTCTCCTGCCATGTGGCATATGTGCTTCCGGCTTTTGCTGCTCCCAGCATGTTCTCACCGTAGGTCTTGTCGGAACCGGTCATTGAAACAGGTACCTCCAGTTCCTCGCAACGATCCTGCCAAGCCTCAGGAGCATCCGGATTCCATGATACGCTCAGGCGGAAGCAGTTGTCACGAAGGTCACCAGCCACTGCTGTTGCATAAATCAGCTCCTGTGCTCCGGTTACGGTCTTGCCGTTGAATGCCTCATCATCCTCATTGCCGCGCAGAGCCTCAACAGTGCGGTTCTGGCCGTTACGGAACAGGATGAACTCAATTCCGTGGAATCCCAGCAACTCGGCACCCAGTTTGGCCGATGCATATGCGATACCGTCCTCACCCTCAAGTGACTCAACCTGCTCAGTATTGCTCAGAGCTGTAGCGAGAGACGGAACATCAAGGGGCCATGTGTCAATGTGCGGGTCAATACCGAAATCGGTTGCGGCACCAAACAGGAAAGCCTCTGACTCCTCCCATGACTGACGAGCCTGCAGGAACTTTGCGCAGATGGCGTCAATCTCATCTTGAGTGAGTGCATCTACACCCTTTTCAGTCGCAGCGGCCAGAAGCTCATAAAGTTCATTTGACTCTTTAGCCAGATCATTGTAAGTAGTATAAATTACATTTGGCACGTACTGCTCTACAGCTGCCTTGATGTCATTGTCAAGAGTAACTGTATTCTCACTTTTCTTTTCATCGTCATTGCAGGCAGTGAGTGCTAAAGCTGCTACTGCCATTCCTAAAATGAACTTGTTCTTCATATTCCTTTATGTTTTTGTTATTTGAAAAATCCCATGTATGCTATACCTATTGATACAGAAGGCTCGTTGTTGTAATTATCCTTACGGATGCGCTCTGAGAATTCTGCCTTGACAGCAATCTGCGGTATGGGCAGCCAGTTTATGCCTGCCGCAATGCGGTGAACATCGGTAAAGGTGTAATCCTGCTGGTCAGATGCCGGGATGTATGAATCATAATATTCATATCGGCCAAACAGATAGAGTTTGTCCTGAATCTTATCAGTAAGACCAAGTATGTCATAACCTGCTTCTGCACCGTATGTAATTGCTGATTGACCTACCGGCGTCTTCTTGTAAGGGGCGTTGTTTGATGTCATGTTGCGCTTGATAGTGCTTATGGTAACGGCGTCATCCACATGTCCGTAATCGGCATTACCGCGAATGATAAGGTTGCGGCCCTTGTAACTGAAATCAAAACTGCCTATCCATGTGCTGCCTTTGATATCCTTGTATCGGGTATCCTTCATGTCATTGGGGAACGAGTTGTGCATGCTGTTGCCGTAATAACCGCTTACGCTAAGGCGCAGGTTCTTTATGGAACGGTTGTCAATGCGGGCGGCAAAACCGTAGTTGTTAGCCACCTTAAATTCGTAAGGTGATGCGGCACCGTATTTGACAAAGTTGTCACGGTTGAACATGAAAGCATCCAGTCCGGCTATTACCTGGAACTCATAACTCCACTTTCCGATTTCACCCCAAAGGCCGATGCCTGTGTCGTGCCATGTGGAGGGTAGGATAGTGGATTCACCCTCAGGACGATATACCGTAAAGAAGTTGAGAGGCTCGTGTGCATTATTAAGAGCACCCACGGGAACCACAAAATGACCTATGCGCAGGTTGAGCCAAGGCTTGAAAGATTTCTGCAGCCAGAACTGCTCCAGTGCCACCTCGCCGCCTTTCTCAACTTCCTGTTCCCACTCGCCGGCCTCAGTGAACTCTTTCTCTACAGCGCTTCCAGTACCGGTATGCTCAAACTCAATCTCGCTCTGCATGGACCAGCCGTGACCGAAGTCATACCCAATATAGAGTACTGCATGAGGTATGTCAAACCTGCCGTGACTGGGGTCGTCCTTGTATTTGGTGGGGTTTGAATACCGATACACATTGTCGCTGTAAAAGTTGCGGCTCATGGCCACTTCACCATAACCGCCTACGCTCAGACGTGTGTCAGAGGCGTTTTCCTGAGCTTCAACAGATGCGGAGCATATTGAGGTCAGAATAAAAAATGTATATAAGAATCTTTTCATCGCAGTTCTTATTTACCGATGCAAAGGTCTTTGTTTTGCCGTGCTGTGGCAATACTCATTTGTGATGATAATCGCCGTTTACCTCGATCTTGTCAAACTGGGTGAGTTGGTGGAGCAGAACTCGTTTTTCATTGGTCGTTGCCGCAAAAGAACGCTATTTGCGTCACCGTAAGACTTTCCGTTGGTCTGAAACCCTGAAACCCTTATAATCATCCGGGACCGGGCGGCCCATGAGGTCATAGTTGTCTATCCCTGTAAATAGTTGACTCGTAAAAATGCAACAGTTTTGCAACGCTATTTCCTTGTATACGGAAGGACGGCAATCTACTTTTGTTGCAAAAACAAATGCTTATGAAGACTTCAAGAATCCTTTCTTTTGTGTTGATGCTGGCAATCCAGGCATCGGCAGTAACCGTGTTTGCTCAACAGGCTGGTGATATAATCACCGGCGTTGTTTCCGATAATGATGGCCCTATGATGATGGTGAACGTAACAGAACGTGATCAGGACGACGGTATTGTTGCACATGCTATTACAGATAAGGATGGTGTATTCGCCTTTAAACTGGTCAATCCCAAGGATAGGCTCAATATCACTTATGTAGGTTACGAAACGGTCGATATCCCATTTGACAAACTCCATTTTGATATTAAGATGAAAGGAAATGTGGGTAAACTGATTGGCACAAAAGAGGTTTATCCTCGTGACCGTGGAATTGTAGGAAACAAGACGGATTATCTGGAAAAGTTAAAGCAATATGCTCCCGATGATTTTGTTTGCGGTTATATCATGCGTAATGCATGGAACAAGAACCTATGGGGTATATTCCTTGTAAAGGAAGGCCGCAAGTACAGTCTTGTTTATAAGGAGGCCGATAAGACAGAGACAAGAAACATAAAGTCTGATTTGGTCAAGGAATTGGAGGCATCGGTCAACAAAAAGATAGCCGATATTGAGTATGCCGTAAACAATCCTGTTATTGTAGATGTTTATGAAGGAGGACTTCCTGTAGTGGATATCCTTTATGATGGTGATGTAGCCTTTGCCATCACTCCCGATAAGGCGGCTCATTTCTGGGCTGAGGGTTTCAAGTATTTGGGAATAAATGACGATATCTGGCAGCAGGAAATAGATAAAATCAAGAATGAGAAAGAATAAAAGACGTATTTATTACATATTTCAGTTTAGATGACAGATAACCGACAAATCAAATGCATTATGAGAAATAAAGTCCTATTTGTTGCATTGACATCAATAATGATGTCGCTCTGTATTCCAATCTTTGCACAACAATCCCAGAGTGCCCTGAAGGCGGGTGATATATTTACCGGAACTGTTACGGGCCGTTTTGGGCCGTTGGCCGGTGTCAATATAAGGGAATATGGTGATGATGGATATATTATCAATATTGAAGTGGCTGATTCTTTAGGGCACTTTTCAATGCAGATAAACAATCCGGAGCACAGGTTTACGGTGTTTACTTTTCTTTATGAGGAGTTGGAAATAATCCCCTCAAAAGACCACATGGATATCAAACTGGAACCGGCACGCCCCAAATCCGGCAAAATGGTTCCCGCCAATGGTGCAGGAGGGAATTTCATTAAAGCGGACAACAATTACGTGTTGCGTCAGCCTGTTATTCCTAAAGAGTTTATTTGCGGATATGCGGTACAACCTATCAATTTCTCAGAACAATGGAGTTGGTATGGCGTGTTCCTGCATAAAGATGACAAAGGCTACATGGTGGTTCTTCATTACTGCGGCGGAGGTTGTGCCGATACCATACGCATTGATGATAAATTGGCTGAAAGACTCTCCGGATCAGTTGAACTGGCTATAGACAGGGCTCCAAGCGAGCAGTTTCAGGAGGATAATGGTGTCGTAGTTGTTCATCTCCACGAAGGAAGTAATGTATATGCCGTAATGCCCGGCAAAACGGCCGTCATCTGGCGTGATGAGATACCGGACAGAGTATGGAACAGACTGTATCATCAGTTTGGCAAGAACCTTGGGTTCAAACAGGTTGAGAGCAAGTGGATAGGTAGTTATGATTATCCTGACGGAACACATATTACGTACCCCCGTTTTTATGATGACGGACATGCTTTGACATCATATGTAAACCGATTGAGATATCGTTATGATGTGGAAACTGATCAGGCCGTTGTGGAACGTAGCGGCAGTCTGCCGTCTGGTGATTTGGTCATAGAGTCCAGCATCACCGTTGAGCGTAAGGTTTGGCCTGTTACTGCAATCGAGGCCGGTGCGTTGGAAAACTGTACCGGAGTGTCATCGGTTTCAATACCAGAAAGCGTGATCTCAATCGGTGAATTGGCATTCAGGTTCTGTGATTTGGATTCAGTAAAACTAAGCTCAGTGAATCCTATTGCCTGTCCCGTGAATGCGTTTGATGAGTCTGTCTATGAGAACGCCGTGCTGATTGTTCCCAAAGGCTGGAAACAGAGAAAGGCCGCAAAGGTAGGTCCTGCCTGGCGCAGATTCAAGAACATCAGATACTATTAGAAAAATGAGGCCGACTAAAAAGCATTTTTTAGCCGGTCTCTTTTTTTGTTCATATGATTTGTTTCTCATTTTTACTTTGTGGATTTTGGCCGTATGAGTGTTTCTTGATGTCTCAACTTGCCTGAGCTAAGCT
>Ga0310786_10010218_pt1 | contig 11825 bp, 13 predicted proteins | sample AusTroGonzalo_MG_FD_203881 | JGI IMG/M metagenome (GOLD analysis project Ga0310786, IMG submission 203881) | Bovine rumen microbial communities from tropical cattle in Woodstock, Queensland, Australia - Gonzalo_03 (v2) (version 2) | ecosystem: Host-associated > Mammals > Digestive system >... | reverse complement strand
AACTGTGTATGCCCAGGATGGACAAAAACAAGTATGAATAAAGATTTAAGTTTAGACCAAATAACTGAAGAAAAAAGAAATATTTTATTGAATAGATTTGCTGATCCAGAAGATATTGCTAATGTAGTATTATTCTTATCTTCATCTAAAGCAAATTATGTAAATGACTCAATTATTAGAGTTGATGGTGGAAAATATAACGGATAAGTAGTATAATATAGCACGAGGAGATTTTATGTATAAAGAATTCGGAATAAATGAAGAAGTAATCAACTTAATTAATTCATGTGAAGAAGATTGTAAAGAAGAGTTTACAAAGATAGATAAGTTATGTGAATTAAATAGTTTAAAAGTATTAAATGCATTTCATAAAAATGAAATAACTGAATCTTGTTTTAATGAAACAACAGGCTATGGTTATAATGATTTGGGTAGAGATAAAATAGAAAAAGTTTTTGCAGAAGTATTAAATGCAGAAGATGCTTTAGTAAGAAGTCAATTTATCTCAGGTAGTCACGCATTAAATGTATGTTTCTTTGCGTTACTAAGACCTGGTGATACACTTCTAAGTATTACAGGTAAACCATATGATACATTAGATGAAGTAATAGGTATTAAGGATAATCCTAGTTCATTAAAAAGTTATAATATTAACTATGATCAAATAGACTTAATAAATGATGATTTTAATTATGAAGAAATAGAAAAGTATTTAAAAAATAATAAAGTAAAAGTAATAGAAATACAAAGAAGTAAAGGATATTCTACTAGAAAAAGTATTTCTATAGAAAAAGTAAAAAATATAATAAAAACTATTAAAAATTTAGATAAAGATGTTATAATAATGATAGACAACTGTTATTGTGAATTTGTTAATATAACCGAACCAATAGAAGTAGGTGCAGACATAATAGTTGGCTCATTAATAAAAAATTTAGGTGGAGGAATTGCTCCTAATGGTGCTTATATCGCAGGACGTCATGATTTAGTAGAATTATGTGCTGAAAGATTAACACTTCCGGGCGAAGGCCGTGAGGTCGGGCCTAGTTTAGGAATTAATAAACAAATCCTTCAAGGTTTATATATGGCTCCTAGTGTAGTAAGTTCTGCATTAAAAATTGCAGTGCTAACAAGTAGAGTACTAGAAAAGTTAGGTTACGAAGTAGAACCAAAATACAATGATGAAAGAGTTGACATTGTACAAAATATTACTTTTGGTAATCCTGATGATTTAATAGAATTCACTCGTGGAATTCAAGAAGGCTCTGCAATTGATTCAAATGCTAGGGTAGAAGCATGGGATATGCCTGGGTATAGTGATAAGGTAGTTATGGCTAGCGGATCATTTACTCAAGGTTCCTCTATAGAATTATCTTGTGATGGACCGATTAGAGAACCATACATTGCATATATGCAAGGATCTCTAACATATCCATACGGAAAGCTTGGTTTAATGAAAGCTGTCCAAAAAATTATGAAAGGAGGAGTTTAGATGACATATACATATACATATGGAAACACTCAAGCTGTTGATGGAGCAGGTTTAGCAGTATTCGGAGCTTTATGGTTAGTTTACATGTTAGTTTGCTTAGCAATCGCTGTAGTAGCAATTATCGGTATGTGGAAAGTATTTACTAAAGCTGGTAAAGAAGGATGGAAATCACTTATCCCAGTTTATAACGTTTACACATTATGCGAAATTACTGGTGTTAGTCCATGGTGGATCTTAATCGTATTTGTTGGTGGTATAGTATGTATCATTCCAATTCTTGGTTACTTAGCTTATATGGCTGCAACTATCTATTTCGGAATCTTATTAGCTAAATCAACTGCTAACGCATTCGGTAAAGATACAGGATTTGCTGTTGGATTATATTTCTTAGCACCAATTTTCTTCTGTATTTTAGGTTTTGGTAAAGCTAAATACGAAGGTGCTAAACCAATGAACGATATTATCTTCAAAAAGAAGTAAGATAAATATTAATTAATATTAATTAATAATTAATAAAAGATTAGAATATTCTAATCTTTTTTTTCATATATTTTTATTGATCGGAGGATATATGATAAGCAAACAAAATTTATGGTTTTTAACACTATTCAGTTTAATACTAATATTAGGAGTATACTATGTAACTATGCCAAATGATTTACTATCTAAAGTAGAAAACATAGTAGAAGATAAAGAAACAAAAGAAGTAGTTAATGAAGTAGAAGAAGAAAGTTTATTGGTAGCTATGAGAGTAAATCTAGAAGAGGAAAGACAAGAAACAATTACTAAACTACAAAAAGACTTAACTAAAGAAGAATTATCTACAGAAGAAAAAAATAATATCTACGAACAATTAAAGTATTTAAATGAAATACAAGGTAAAGAAGAAAAACTTGAAAAACAAATAAAAAAAGAATTAAAATTAGATTGCTTTGTAAAAGAAAACAATAATAATATAGAAGCAGTTTGTATATCTAATGAACATGATGAAAAGAAAGCTAACTCTATTATGAGATTAATTCAATCTAAATATGAAAATAAAATGAATATAACTGTTAAATTTCAAAAGAAATAATAGGTATATACATACAACAAAATCTAAACCTAACATAGTATATTTTAGGTGATTTATAATGATTCTAACTCCTAGAGAGAAAGAAATATTTAATTTATTAATAGATAATTATAATACTAAAGATATAGCTACTAGATTAGGAATAAGTGAAAAAACTGTTAGAAACCATATCTCAAATGTAATGCAAAAATTAGGAGTAAAAGGTAGGGCAAGTGCAGTAGTAGAATTATTAAAACTAAAAGAATTATCTATATAACGTACTATTATAGTACGTTTTTTCATATTATATATTGGTGATATTATGTTAAAAAGAAAAGCTCTAAGAAAAATATTTATAACTACTTTATCTATGTTAATAATACTAACTATTTATACTATTCCTACTACTCAAAAACCAAATATATTAAGAACTAACTTAGAAATAGAAGATATTACTAATTTATCTACAGATAAAATATATTTATTAAATAAAGATAATTATTTAGTAAAAACAGATGTATTTATAGATAGTAATAAAAAGATAGAAAAGATAATTGATTATCTGACTATTAATAATAATAAAATACCAAGTAATTTAAATGGGTATATTCCTAAAAGTACTAAATTACTAAACTATAATATAGAATCTAATTCCTTATTATTAAACTTTTCTAAAGAGTTTACTAATTCTAATAATGAAGAAATAATGATTACTGGAATAGTATATTCTTTATTAGAACTACCTGATATAAAAGAAGTATCTATTCAAGTAGAAGATAAGTATTATAAAGATTATACTAATCTAAATAAAGATATAGGTATAAATAAGAATATAATGTATACAAATAGAAATGAAATAAACAAAGTAGTAATATATTACTTAGATAAAGAAGATAACTATTATGTACCAGTAACTAATTATTTAAATGATAATAGAGAGAAAATAGAAATAATAGTAGATAGTTTAAAAGAAACTAAAAAAGATCTAATTAGTTATATAAGTAATAATACTAAGTTATTAAATTATAAAGAAGATAATAATTTGTTTATATTAAACTTTTCTAAAGAACTATTAAATAAAAATAATATAGTAGAAGAAAAAATACTTAATACTATAAGTTATTCAGTATTTGATAATTATGATGTTAATATGATAATGTTCCAAGTAGAAGGAGAAACTTATAAATATATAAAAAGATAAGTTTTTCTTTTTTTATCTTGAATTATAAAGGCTTTTGTTGTATAATCTTATTTGTCAGTTGAAATATGTCTGCGTAGCTCAGCTGGATAGAGCAATCGCCTTCTAAGCGATCGGTCAGGCGTTCGAGTCGCCTCGCGGACACCATTTTAAAAAATAAGAACCAATTGGTTCTTTTTTTTTATGCCTGCCCATCGCTAGAAGACTATATACAAAAGAAATAGTATTTGTTATAATGAAAATAGGTGATAATATGAAAATACTTTTGTATACAGAAAACTTTGAAAGAGTAAAGAATAGTGGGCTAGGTAGAGCTATAGAACATCAAATGACGGCATTAACTAATGAAAATATTGAGTATACTACTAATCCTAAAGATGACTATGATATTATGCATATTAATACATGGTTCTTAAAATCATACTTTGTAGCTAAAAAAGCTAAGAAAAAAGGAAAGAAAATAGTATACCATGCTCATTCAACAGAAGAAGATTATAGAAATGGATTTATACTAGCAAAACAAACATCTAAAATAATTAAATGGTGGTTAATAAAATGTTATTCTTTGGGTGATGTAATAGTAACTCCAACTATCTATTCTAAAAGATTATTAGAAGGGTATAAAGGATTAGAGAATAAAAAGATATATGCAATATCTAATGGTATAGATTTATCTTTCTTTGAATGTAATAAGAAATATGGAGAAGACTTTAGAAAGAAATATAACTATAAACCTACAGATAAAGTAATAGTAGGTATTGGTCTATATATTGAAAGAAAAGGTATAGTAGACTTTGTAGAATTAGCTAAAAGATTACCTGAGTATAAATTTATTTGGTTTGGATATTCTCCACTAGCTGCAGCAACAGCTCCAGTAAGAAAAGCCGTAAATACAAAACTACCTAATCTAGTATTTGCAGGTTATGTAGAAAAAGAATGGATAAGAGCTGCGTTAAATGGTTGTGACTTATATATGTTCCCAACACTAGAGGAAACAGAAGGTATTCCAATAATCGAAGCAATGGCTTGTAAAACACCTGCTATTGTAAGAGATATTCCAATATTTAATGAATGGTTAATAGATGGAAAAAATATGTATAAAGCAAAAGATGTAGATGCTTTTGAAGATAAAATTAAAAAGATACTTAATAAAGAATTACCTGATTTAACAGATAACTATAGACAAGTAGTAGAAGAAAGAGATTTAAACAACATTGGTAAACAATTAAAAGAAGTATATGAAGAAGTATTAAAATAAAAAAATAGAACTTACTTATATTTGTAAGTTCTATTTTTTCTCATTGATATATTTAAAATTATTCCAATAAGCAACATATAAGATAATAAACTACTACCACCATAACTAATAAATGGTAATGTAATTCCTGTAATAGGTAGAATTCCTATAGTCATACCAATATTTTGTATCTGTTGAAAAACTAACATACCTAAAATTCCAGCTAATATATACTTATTAGTATCTTCTATTTTTTTATCTTTTAAGAAATAAATATTTAAATCAAAAAATATAATTATTCCCAGTAATATCATTACTCCAATTAATCCAAAATTAGAAGCAAATACTGCGAATATAAAGTCAGTAGATGACTCTGGAAAATATATTGGAGTATTATTAAATCCATGTCCAAATAATCCTGCTGAACCAATAGCCGCAATAGAGTTTTCTAACTGCAAACCACTACCTTCTTGCCAATTAAATATTCTTTCTAATCGATAATAAATACTAGTACCAAATAACTTAATAAATAAGTTTTCTTTACAATAATATAAGTATAAAATACCCCCAACAATACCAATAATCATAACTAGTAATATAATAAACCATCTTATTCTAATACCACTAATAAACATCATAGAAAAATAAATCACAAAGTATATTAACACAGCTCCAGTATCAGGTTCTAAGAATGTAAGAATAGATGGAATAATTAATACTCCAAGTGTCTTTAATATAAATATAAATTCATCTCTACAATCAGGATTCTTATAATCACTTCTAAAATTATGTATCATAGTAGCTAACACTAACATAATAAATATCTTCATAAATTCACTAGGTTGAATAGATCCAATACCTGGTATCATGAACCAACATCTACTATTATTTATAGGAGTACCAAAGAATAGTAGAAGAAGTAAAAGTATATTTCCAACTATATATAAAAACCACGTATGTCTATATAAATAATCATTTCCTAATTTAATTAATATAATTACTAGTATCCATCCAATCCCATACCACATAGCTTGTTTTAAAGCTAAATTTCCTAAACTAGGTGAGGTATATGTCATACTACTATATATAGTAATAATACTAATAATAGATAATAATATAATAGGAATTAATATCTTATAATTAAGTTTATATTTCATATATACCTCCTAGAATTATTATACCAAAAACATAGTATTTTTATTATATAATTTCATAAAATATATAAAGGAGATTTTATGAAACCAAGTATATTTAAAAATAAAGAAATAAAACCTATAGATCATAATAAAAAAAGTACTTACATTAAAACAGTAAATACAAATATAACTGATACATTAAATGAAATATTTAAAAACAAATATCCATTCAATATAAAAGTACATATACAAACAATTAATACATCTTTAGATACATACTTAGTATCTAGAGATAATAATAGTATAAAAACACTACATGATGAAATAATAAAAATAGAGGATATTATTAGTATAGAAATAATTAAAAAAGACTTCTTTTAAAAGTCTTTTTTATTAACATAAATCTATAAATGTATCAGTTAAACAACGAACAGATCCACAACATTTTAAATCAATAGTTACAAAGTTATTAGTACTAGTATAACCATCAGTAGTAGAATTTAATAATCTACAAGTACAACAACAATCTTCAATTGCTTCACATCTCAATACATTAGTACTTACAGTAGCACCTTCACTATTAGTATATTCAAATGTCCATGGATTACCAGTAGCACAATTATATAGCATTATAGGTCTAGTATTATAGCAAGCATTTTGAATAATTGGACCTAAAAAAGGTTTATCACAACCAGAGAAACTTTCACAAGTAGATTCTTGTTTTTGAAGTAATAATATTCTCTTTAAAATATCTGATATACATGAAGAACAATTTCCATTAGAACAGTCCATATTAACCTCCTTTATCTTTCTAATATAGAATATGTATTTTTATAAAAAATGTGTTTAATAAATACCTATATAAAGATCATATGTAGTTTACTGTAAATATATGTAAAAAAATATTTAAAAAACTTGATAAAACACTTGAAAACATTTAAAATGTAATTATAGGGTAGGGTTCGGATGTTGAACAATATTCTTATAAAACATTATGGGAGGTGAAAATAAGAATGGCAACAGAAAAAATGTATATAGACATGGCAGCACTAAATCAATTAAAAGATGAATTAGATAATGCAATAAAGAACTTTGAAACAAGCATTAAAGATTTAAAAAGTGGAATCGATGCTTTAGGAGGAGAAAATTCTGCATTCAGTGGTACACAAGCAATGGTATTTAAAAGCACTTTTGCTGGAGCACCATCAGGAACTTTAGAAGAATTACTAAAATCAACAAGAGAACTAAGAGATTATATGGATCAAAAAATAATAGAATTTTCTAGAACATTAGGTAATATAAATGCAATTTCAACAAGAGTATAATTGTTAAGTAAGACAATTTTAATTATGAAAGGAGAGATAAATAGTGAACGGCGATTATGGAATGAAGGCAGGTGCGCTTGCCCAAGAAGTAGAACATATTAAAAAGTTAGCAAACGACGTTAGAACTGCTGCTGATGAACTTAAAACAGTAGCAGATAAAATTAGTGCCAAAGGAATTCAAGGTGTAAGTTGGTACGATGGAACATTTAAAACAATGCTAGGAAAGCTAAAAGAAGATAAAGTAACTGCAGTAGGAGAAGTTATGGAAAAAACATCAATTAGCCTTGATGAAATTAAAAACGAAGCATTGGCTTTTTCAAACAAACAATAAAATTATACATTGCATTGCAATGTATATGAAAGAGAAAGAACACTTTTTCTTTTTCATATACACTGTAATTAAAAGGAGTGGGAAAATGAATCAAAGAATCAATATAGAATTACCAAACCAAACTGGTGATGACACAGGAGCAACTGTTACGGAATTACCGAACACCATTGACAATGTCACAGGAGCAACTGTTACGGAATTACCAAATCCAATTGGCAATGACACGGGAGCAACTGTTACGAAATTACCAAACACCATTGGTGATGACACAGGAGCAGCTCCAATTGGCAATGACACAGGAGCAACTGTTACGGAATTACCGAACACCATTGACAATGTCACAGGAAAATCTGAAGAAGATCCTAAAATATCAGGAAATGGAAGCCCAAGTCCAACACCAGGAAATGGAAGTTCAACACCATCAACAAGAATAATGAGACCACTACCATTATATCCAAATGATAGAATTGATCTTAATTCAAGACTTGTTGAAAGAAAAAGATACGTTTTATCATATAAACACCCAGTAGATAGAGATTGGAGGAGAGAGTTAGATAAAACAGCAAAAAATGGGCTTGAACTAGCAGTAGAAGTTTATCAAAGAACACCGGGTCAAGGAATATTGGCTCGAGATTTAGTAGATAAATTTGAATCAAACATGGAAGAAATAGCCGAGGAAATGGCTGATGCCGCAATTAATTCTAAATATGCTGTAATAAAAGATGGAATAGCATTGGAACATGATAATATAGTTGATATAGAAGAAAATATACCAAAAATAACTCCATGGATATACAAAAAGATTGAACAATTATATTTGGAACCTGCAATAATAGAATGTAATACAGCACAAAAAAAATATAATAAACAACTAGCAGAGACTATGGAGAAAAAGAAACTAGACCTTGCTATAAGACTTAAAGCAGAGTATCAAATGGTATGGAAAGCAGGAAAGATGTTTGGAGTTGTTCCAACCGTAAAAATTCCACTTCTTTTTACACCTAAATTGGTAGATGTAACGAAAATAGTTCCAATTGAACCAATGGTAAGATTGGATAGTCAAAATATACATAATGATTTTGTTGATTTATATGAATATTATTCAGATGGAAAAATCAGAATAGCTTCAAGCACTTCGACATCAGGAAGCAAATCAGATTCTAAATCTGGAAGTAACGATTTTTATATAGACAAGAATGCGGTTAGACAAATACTTGCTATTTTAAACAAAATATTGAATTTAGCAGATGATAATGTAGATATAGTTGCGGAAATGCTTAGTAAACTTAATGAAGTATATAAGCATTATATGTATAAAGATGTATCATATACACTTGATGAATTTAGAAGAAGTGTTAATGAACTATACAATAGATATGAAGCATATCTACAAGAGGCAGAACAATTTAGTACTGATGACGATGATCCATTCCCAACTCATGATGAAACAACTATTGATCCAAAACCAGTAAAACCAAAACCAGTAAATCCAACGGATCCAAAACCAGTAAAACCGACGAATCCAGATCCAAGTCCAACACCAACAACACCGCCAACAAATGCGCCAACAACGCCACCAACAGAGAAACCAACAGAAAGACCAACAGAGCAAATTACACAACCAACACCAACAACACCGCCAACAAATGCACCAACGAATCCACCAACAAATGCACCAACAAATCCACCAACAAAACCAAGTGGATATACTCCAACTGGAGGAGGCGGAAGCGATGATGAAGTGGTTCCAACTGAAACACCAACTGCAGTAGTAGTTGATGAAGATGTAATAGTACCAGGAAGAACTTATAAACTTCCAACATCATCTAAACCAGTTGCTGAATCTACAACTACAACAACTTCAAAAGGTGGAAGTTCAGTAATACCTGTACTTGCAGGATTAGCTGCAGCAGCTGCTGCTGGAGTAGGTGCTAAGGCATATATAGATAGAAAAAATAATAGAGATAATGAAGAAAATGAAGAGTTTAAGGCAGAAGATTGGTCTGGTAATACTGAAATAAACATGGAATATGAAGAACCAGAAGATAGAAATGCTGAAACATTAGATTTTGATGAACCAGGATATCAAGAAGAAGAACCTGAAAGATATGGTGCAAAAACAAGCCAGGATTTAGAAAAACTACAATAATACAAAGAGAAAACTAATCATAGTTTTCTTTTTTTATTGAAAAATAAATAAAAATAGTTTATAATTACACATAGATGCGATGAAGCTGAGGAGTAATTATATACTTTTTTCTAGAGAGTTCATGTGAGGTGGAAATGAACAAAAAGATATAATGAAGGTAGCAGTGGAGCAGACTTTCCGAAAATAAACTTAAGAAAGTCCGGTAAAACCGTTATTAAAATGAAGTAAATCAAAGGATGGTACCGTCTATTTAGACTCCTTATACCATCTTTTTTTTATTTGAAAGGAGACTATTATGGAAGAAGCATTAACTGAATTCAAGAGTTTTACTAATGACTATTTAGAATATGGTGAAATGATAACTCTAAAAATTAATCACACTCTACGAGTCGTGGAACTTTGTGAAAATATTGCTAAAAGTCTAAATTTAAATGATGAAGAAATATTTATTGCTAAAATAATAGGTCTTCTTCATGATATAGGACGTTTTGAACAATGGAAAGTATATAAAACTTATAAAGATATTGATAGTATTGATCATGCTAATCTAGGAGTAGAAATATTAAAGAAAAATAACTATTTAAGAAAGTTTATTAAAGATGATAAATATGATGATATTATTCTAAAAAGTATTTATTATCATAATAAACATACAATTCCAAGTGATTTAGATGAAAAAACTACTATGTTTGCAAAATTAATAAGAGATGCAGATAAAATAGATATATTATATATATATACTATTAAACAAATAGATTTACCATTAGATAATGAATTCACAAACGATACATATGAATCATTATTAAAAGAAAATACAATATCTAGAGAAGATATAAAAACTAAGACTGATAGATTAGCAATTACTTTTGGTTTTATATTTGATATTAACTATAAGTATAGTTTTGAATATTTAAAAGACAAAAAGTATTTTGATACTATAGTAGATATTTATAAAGAAAAGTTAAATAATGAAGTATTTAGAAATCAATTAGAAGAAATAAGAAAAATAATTAATAATTATATAGAGGTGAAAATATGTTAGATAAAAAATATAATCATATAGAAGTAGAAAAAGATAAATATAATAAATGGAAAGAAAAAGGGTATTTCACTGCAGATCCTAATAGTACTAAAACACATTATAGTATGGTAATACCCCCACCTAACGTTACAGGTAAATTACATATAGGACATGCTTATGATACAGCTATTCAAGATGTTATTATAAGATATAAGAGAATGCTAGGATATGACGTTTTATGGTTACCTGGAATGGATCATGCAGCAATAGCCACAGAAGCTAGAGTTGTTAAGAAGTTAAAAGAAGAAGGTATCGATAAATATGAATATGGAAGAGAAAACTTCTTAAAAGCTTGTTGGGACTGGACTCATGAATATGGTGATAACATCAGAAACCAATGGGGTGGATTAGGATTATCACTAGATTATACAAGAGAAAGATTCACATTAGATGAAGGATTAAATAAAGCAGTTACTAAAGTATTCGTAGATTACTATAATAAAGGATTAATCTATAGAGGAGAAAAAATAATTAACTGGGATCCAGCTGCTCAAACAGCATTATCTAATGAAGAGGTAATTTACTCTGAAGAAAAGAGTGCTTTCTATCATTTAAAATATAAATTAGAAGATAGTGATGAATACTTAGATGTAGCTACTACAAGACCTGAAACATTATTTGGAGATACTGCAGTAGCTGTAAATGAAAAAGATGAAAGATATAAGAAATTTGTAGGTAAGAATGTTATTCTTCCACTTATGAATAAACCAATACCAGTAATTACTGATGAACACGCTGATATGGAAAAAGGAACAGGTTGTGTTAAGATTACTCCAGCACATGATCCTAACGACTTTGAAGTAGGAAATAGACATAACCTAG
>Ga0310786_10010217_pt1 | contig 11826 bp, 9 predicted proteins | sample AusTroGonzalo_MG_FD_203881 | JGI IMG/M metagenome (GOLD analysis project Ga0310786, IMG submission 203881) | Bovine rumen microbial communities from tropical cattle in Woodstock, Queensland, Australia - Gonzalo_03 (v2) (version 2) | ecosystem: Host-associated > Mammals > Digestive system >... | reverse complement strand
TAAAACAATTAGAAAAAGATAGATATGGATATTTAGCAAAAATAATAACACAAGATAAAAATGGTAATTATATTGATGGCGATTCATATAAGGTAGGTATAGAGCCGCAAAGTGTTGAAAAGATAGCTTCGGGTGCACCTTTTATTTTTTCAGAGAACTCTTTTGTTTATTCATGGAATAAAAACAAAATCGGTCAATATTACAAAAGAAGTAGCATAGCAAATTTGCAACAAGTATCAAATAATGAATCATTGTTAAATTTGGACTCAGCACTAAATGTCTTATCTTCATATATAGGTGACAAAAAAGTTTCATTTCAATCTGTCGAATTAAACTATGTGCAAGTTTGCGAGGGATATCCATATTTTAATCTTTGGAACTGGGATTATGAAACAAAGGGAAGTGTTTTTTATGATGTTCTATGTCAGGATAGTTGTAAATTCGAATTAAAACCAATGTGGGTTTTTAAAGATAGCAGTAGCATCGAACATTGTAGCGATATGTATTTTGTTGATGCAACTGATGGTAAAGTATGGATTTACTAACTATCAAAAGGAGAGAAATTATGTATATCAAAAAAGTGTTAATTATTTTAGTTTTGAGCCAGTTTATTTTCCTTTTTTCGTGTAGTAGTAATAATACAAGCACTACAAATACTAGTAATACGGCGATTAAAACAATATCTAACGAAGAAACATTTTACGTTTCAATTTCAACTCCCCCAATAGATGAAATTGAAAATATAATCGATTATTTATATGTAAACAAAAAAATATATATATTAGCCAAAACTTCAAAAGGGGCTATAGTTCTTTGCGAAACAGATGTTGATTTTTCATATTACATAAAATATGAATTGAATTTTAATTATGACGTGCAGGATTATCATAATGATATTTTGAAAATTGCAAATAGTGATGATGAGCTATTTATACTAGGATCTCATTCTAAATATGATGAAGATGGTGCGATTACAGAATGTATAAATACGCTAAGTATCTTTGATTTTACTGGGGAACTAAAAGAATCTAATGAAGTAAATTTCGATTATGAAAACGAAGATGTTATAACTATCAATAAATTAGTTTACATAAATGATAAAACCCTTATATGTTCTTCTGATGAAGTTTGCTTTATAATTGATAGAAACGGGACTTTAATAAAAAGCATACATAATGATTCTAACTTGTTCTTGGATTTCGCTGTATCTGAGAACTCTGATATATTTACTCTAATTGGTAATAAAAATACAAATTATTTATGCAACATAGATGCCGAAAAGTTAGAATTAACCAATTTAGCTAAGACAATAAATCTTAGCGGTGCATTAGCGAATGGAATAAATGGTTATGACTTGTTTATATACAATCAAGAAGCTATTTATGGCATAAAGGAAGGAGATCTCGCTGTTAAAGTGGTTGATTTATCTTTGTCGGGCCTACATTTTCAAAACAAAATTCTTTCTCTTCCTGATAATAATTTTTTATGTCAAAATGGAAATGGTTTTGTTATTCTTTCTCAAAATGCAACACCTATATCAAAAGACATTCAGATTATTGATTTAGCTATAACAAGTAATTTAGCCGATATTAAAGAAAAAGTTGCATATTATAATTCAGTTAGTAATAATTACAAAATAAATATTATAGATTATTCATCTGAATCAGATTTTAGTATTGAAGGTTTGGCAAGTGCTACGACTCAACTTGAGATGGATATAATATCAGGCAATGCTCCTGATATTTTATGGCTTGATACGAATGAAATCCAAAAATTAGCAAGCAAAGGAACATTTGTTGATTTATATGATTTTATTAACAATGAAAAAGAATATCCAAAGACTGCTTTTTTGAAAAATATACTCGATGCAAACGAAACACAGGGGCATCTATATTCAATAGCTCCAACTTTTACTGTTAAAACAATCGCTACTAAAAAGAAATGGCTTGATCAATTAAGCTGGAACATCGATGATTTTTTTAAAATATACAATTCATATAAATCTAAAATGGTGTTGTTTCCAAACGGCAATAATAATGTTGCTGTGTTAAGCTTTCTTACAAACAATGGTGCTAATTATGTTGATTACAATAATTATAGTTGTGATTTTAATTCTGATGATTTTATTCGTGTTCTTGAATTCTCCTCCCAATTTCCAGATGTAGAAGAATATGATTTTGAACAGTACTCTTGTAAAAATGATTCAGCACTTCTCTCTGTAATGTATATAAAGTCTTTTCGTGATATTAACATACAGAAACAATGTGTGTTTGGAAAAGACGACATCTCTTTTATTGGTTATCCATCAAAGAATAAAACAGAAAGCATGATATTATTAACAGAACAATTTGCCATTATGAATGATTCCTCTCACAAAGATGGTGCATGGGATTTTATTCGCTTTCAATTTAGTAATGAATTTTATCAGGGTGGAATAACTGGCATACCAATTACAGAAGATGGGTTTAAATTAGTTATGGACGAAGCTCTTGAACGTCCATATTACGTGGAAGAAAACGGCCAAAAGAATTACTACGATGAAAAAGGAATTGATATTGATTCAAATTATGAAATTCCAATAGATGTAATGAATGAATTTGAAAAAAATGAATATGAACAATTTATTAGAAGTTTGCATAATGTAACATCTGGTAACACTGCCAATAGTATAAGTAGTATATTGCAGGAAGAAACTGATAGTTATTTTCATAATGAATGCAACACTTCTGAGTGTGTTGAACGATTACAGAATAGAATATCAATACTACTAAGCGAACAATCATAAATAATGTCTACAAATAGTCTTGCATGATTTTGAAAAATTGTATATTTATTTTTTTGAATATCTTATTAAATAAAATTAAAAAAGATAGTGAAAGGAATTTGATAAAAACCGAATATGATCTATGAAACTGATTTCGGTCAGTTCATATCCGAACAAAAGCGTAAACATTCCCTTCAAAGCAAGGAACTTGCAGAAATGCTTGGTATTTCAATGGGATATCTCAGCCAGCTTGAACATGGAAAGAGAGTATGTCCGGATCAGGAATTACTGAAAAAGATGATCGAGGTATTCAATTTGAATGAAGAAGAACGCATCATCATTTTTGATTTGTATGAGAAAGCTTCAGGAAAGTTGTCGCCTGATATAGTCGAATATGTGCAGTCGAAGGATATTATCAAGAAGGCGTTAAGGGCTGCAAAATCCGTAAATGCAACTGACAGCGATTGGAAAATGTTTATTGACGCAATAAAAAATGAACAATAATTTTGCGGCTTTGACCGCAAAATTATTGATAAAGATTTAGCTGGATAGCTAAACGGAGTAAAGGAGAGATGATAGAAAAGTATGCAACGACATTCATTACATTGTCCGTATTGTAACGGACGATTATTTGATGTTGTTTGTTACTCGTCCCCAAATATAAAAAATAACAGTAATTATGCGATAATGATAAAATGTTGGAAATGTCATAGAATAATAGAAATAATAGGTAAAACCTTAGTACAAACATCACCTTGAATAAAGAGTAGGAGTTTGACAGGCTTTTAAAGCATTGTTAAACACTACTCTTTTATATTATAAAAGAGCTCCATTCTGCTTTAAAAGCGGAATGGAGCTTTTTGTGTTTTTATTACAGAGATGGCTGTGCTATACAGCAAAGTATCCATGATTTTTCGTGTTGAGTTACATATCAAAATTCAACATGGAGGTCAAAATAATGGGATATAATCATGGACTTGAAAAGAAAAAGTTTGAAATTGAATGGCAGAAGAATGAAAAGCTCTATCGTGAGCTTGGGATGACTGATGAGCAGATATCTGCTATCTGGGAGTTCGACTATGAGACATTTCTCTTGGACAGGGCTTATCTTGAAAAGAAGCAGGATCTGTCTGATTACGAGGATAAGCTTCAGAGCAGCGACAGCACCATTAACGAATGCAATATTGAGGAAAACTGGCATGAGTACATAACAGATGTTGAGAAGAGAAGACAGTTGTCCGAACTGCGTCCTGAACAAAGACGAGCTTACTATTTACGTAAGGTTTTGGATATGAAACAGGAAGACATTTCGTTGATTATGAACAAATCTCAGACAACCATTTCTTATTGGATTGTGAAAATCTCCAAACTTCTGAAATAGTTGCTGAAAACCGTGGTTCCCACCGGCTACTTAGTGAAGGGCAATAAAGCACTTCGCTAAACTTGACAATTGAATAGCAGCGCATAAGTGTGCAGCAAGATTGGTGTGGGCAGCAAACCTGCGAGCCGCGGACATCCATACGCCACGACCCCGGAAACGGGCGAGCGATAAATATGAGCATGACGGTGGGAGCGAAGCCACTCCCATTATGGCAATGACAGCCGACTTGCGCGCCCGACCGCACCAGCGGCTCTGACTCCGTAAGGGCAGAGAGACAAGGATCTGCGTGAACAGTGAGGACTCTGTTCGGCTTATGTGCTCCCCTCCCCGGAGGGCGTCAGAAATGGCGAGAGATTATCCGAGGCCTTTGATTAAGGAAAATGTCGTCGCACAGCGTGACGGTAAAGCACCCCTGCGGAGGTGCGTCTGCATATGAAACGATATATGCGGACACCAATACACGGGGCTGTCGCAAGACAGTCCCACATACATAAAAGGAGAGATATGATGCTGATACCCAAACGTGGAGATATGTACGTCGCCGATCTGGGACAAGGTATTGGCTCAGAACAGGCAAACGAACGCCCTGTGGTGATAATTCAGAACAACAAGGGCAATCACTATGCCGATACGACGATAATTGTTCCTATAACATCTCAGATGAAGGCTCAGCTACCCAATCATGTGATAATACATTACGGTATTCTCACTAAGTATCAAGGCTGTGTTTTGACAGAGCAGATAAGGACTATATCAGTATTAAGACTGAAAAAGTATATCGGCAGACTAAGTGAAAAGGATATCCGAAGGATAGAGAAAGCACTAAGGATAAGCCTTGATATGGATAACAAGGGGTTGAAATAACTATGAAAATAATGGAATTACCGCTCGATACAGCGGTTAGTAGATTTTTTGATGAAGCAGAACGGAACGGTCTTGAACGCCGTCAGGGACAGGTCGAGATGTCTCAGGAGATAGCACAGGCGATCATGAATAAAAGCTCACTGATAGTTGAAGCTGAGGTCGGTATCGGAAAATCAATTGCCTATCTTGTGCCGATAGTACAGCAGTTCTTTCGTGACCGCAGACAGGTAGTGATAGCAACGTCAACTATCGCATTGCAGGAGCAGCTCGAACGTGATGTACATAATGTCCTTAAAATGATAGGAGTAAAAGCGAAAGTCGAGGTGTCTAAAGGAATGAAGAATTACATATGTCTCAGGGAAGCGAGAAAGCATCGTAAGGAAAACGAAGAATTTGCCGCTCTCTTTGAACTGGCATTGCGTGGAGTCCAGCGTAAATCAGCACTGAGTGTTACCGACAGAGCATGGGATAAGGTGTGTATAACCTCAGTCGGTCAGAAGTGTGATGACTGCAAGTACCGTAATAAATGCGAGTATCTGCAAATGCGTGAGCGTATCCGCTGCAATGATTCAATTGTTATCTGCAATCAGAATATGCTGGTTTCTCACCTTCTTAACATGGAATCAGGCAGAGGGATATTCAAAGGAAATCTCAGCGCTATAGTTGTTGATGAGGCTCATAATCTCGAAAGCAAGTTCAGGGACGCTTTCACTAACTCCTTCAGTCAGCGAGAGATCAGCAGAGAGATAATGAAAGTCACAAGCAACAGAAAGAACACTATGTCACGTCTTATAATCGAGACTATAAAAATGGTCGATACTTTCTTCAATTTCCTTAAAAATGACATATCTCAGCAGCAGGCAGCGGCGGACGCTGATATGAAGACCTTCTATTATCGACCGAGTACGGAAATAAAGAAGATGGTCCTCAAGCTGCGCTCAAATATGAAAGAGATAGAAATGAGGACAAACCGAAGGCTCCACAGCCTGCAAACACTGAGAGACTCAGAAAACAATGCCAACCTTGTATGGCTGTCCAACAAGCACGGTGTACGCATAAACGTATGCAGGAAAGATATACGCAGAGATATAGGTCGACTGCTGTTTTCAAGTTCAAGGAGCACGATACTGACTTCGGCGACATTAACATCTCAGAATTCAGGAACACTCAAAGACAGATACAGTTACTTTATGGATAGTCTCGGCTGTCCTGATGATATATGTATTTCCGAACCAAAGAAGTCACCTTACAGCTATGATGAGCATTCTATGATGTATGTGTCCAATAAGCTGCCTTGTCCGAAAAGGTATAACAGAAATCGTTACCGCCAGGAAGCCATTGCCGAGATAGTCAGACTGCTCAAGATAACACATGGAAAAACGCTTATTCTCTTTACAGCAAAGGACGACAGAGACTATGTCTTTGGACAGCTGACAAGTGCAGGATTGCCGTATAAGATAATGATACAGAGCAGCGACTCGTCTCAGGAACAAAGACTTGAAAACTTCCGTAAAAATGTGGATTCGGTAATACTTGGCACAGGAACATATTGGGAAGGCATAAACGTCGAGGGCGAGAGTTTATCGCAAGTGATAATATTCAAACTGCCGTTTCCCGTGCCTGAGCCAATCATGGAGTATAAGATGTCAAAGACGGAGTGTCCGCTTCTGGAAGTTGCAGTTCCCGAAATGGTAATAAAGCTGAAACAAGGTGCAGGGCGGCTCATCAGAAGTGCCGGCGACAAGGGTATCGTTTCAATACTTGACCCAAGAGTAAGCAGCAGAATAAAAACAGCGTATAGGGAGGATGCACTGTCGTCACTGTCTGAAAATAATACAACTGAAAACATAACGGAGCTTAAAAGGTTCTGGAGAAAGATAAGGGAGGAAAATAACAATGAATAACAACAGACCCGGACTTGCAGATTATATGCTGGCAGTAATGGACCAGATCATAGGTAGTGCAGCAATAGAAAATGAAATATCCGAAACTGAAAAGGTAAGGATCCGTGAGATCACCGAAGTTACTGTTACTGAAAGGTACATGACTATCCGTGAATGGGAGGTGAACGCATGATACACTTCATCGCAGGAGCAATGTTCGGCGGAACTGTGGGAGTTCTTGCTATGTGCTTCTGCATAGCGGCGAGCAGAGCTGATAAAGAGTAGTTATAATAGTTGCTATAGAGAGGGGATGGCTATGGAGATGACAAAAACTATTAATGGATGCGAGGTAAGCATTTCTTTTAAGCCTCAATCAGAAGATATAAAGGATAAGGTCTTGTGGCTGATTCTTGAATGTTTTAAGAGCAGAATCAACAATTATATAATTAATGATCAGTGTAACAGTTTATCGCATAGCAAGTGAGTCGGTTTTGCACAAAAAGTGCTGAGATAATTCGTTGGCATTGGTGATACCAATTCGAGGCAAATTGTGGTATTGTTGTTGGTGAAAAGAGGTCAGGCTTTTATATTACTACAATAGGAAGGAGATATGAAAATGGCTGAGATAGCTTACAATTTATATAGAGTATCAACAACCAAACAGGTGGATAAAGTCAAGGATGATATCCCAATGCAGCGAGAGGCTTGCAGGGAGTTTGCTCAGAGGATGGGCTGGACTGTCGGAAAAGAGTTTCTTGAAAAAGGTGTATCTGGATTTAAAGTATCAGCGACCGACAGAGATGCGATACAAGAACTAAAGGCAGCAGCACTAAGAAATGAATTTCAGATATTACTGGTGTTCATGTTTGACAGAATCGGTCGAATAGATGATGAGACTCCATTCGTAGTAGAGTGGTTTGTGAAGCATGGTATAAGAGTATGGAGCGTTCAGGAAGGAGAGCAGAGATTCGAGAGCCATGTGGACAAGCTCATGAACTATATCCGATTCTGGCAGGCATCGGGAGAATCTGAAAAGACTTCCATGAGAATAAAAACAAGAATGCATCAGCTTACCGCAGAAGGAAGTTATACAGGCGGCGGTGTCCCATTCGGGTATCAGCTGGAAAAGAGGGGACGTTTGAACAAAAGGGGAAAGGAGATATATGACCTTGTAATAAATCCGGTCGAAGCGGAATGGGTGGTGGAGATATTTGAGAAAACTGTAAAATACGGATACGGTTCTCATAGGCTCGCCACCTATTTAAATGAAAACGGAGTCAGAACTCACAGTGGAGCAAAATTCCAATGCAACACCATAATCAGAATTTTGAGGAATAAACTTACTTGTGGATATATGGTGTCAGGAGATACAGTATCACCGCATATGAAAGAACTTCAGATCATAGACGAGAAGATGTTTGAGAGAGCTCAGTACATACTTGAACAAAGGGCAATGAAAAACAGCGATGAAAGACAGATAGCATTATCTACCAAAAGTCAGGCGATGCTGTCAGGAGTAATGTTTTGTGCACATTGTGGCGGAAGAATGACATCGAATATGCATACAGAGAGGTATACAGTAAAATCGACAGGAGAGGTTAAAGAAAAGCACTACCTCAGATACATATGCTATCACAGGAGCAGAAAATTATGCGACTGCGATGGGCAGTCAGTATATTCAGCCGAAAAAGTGGATAAGGCGGTCATAGAGGTAGTTGCATCGATATTCTCAAAAATAAGCGACGCTCCCGATGAAGCCGAGCTCAGAAAGGAATATAACAAGGAAATGCAGAAATGCAGGGCTAAACAGACCAAGCTTGGCACTGAACTGAAGAAATACCAGAAACAATATGATAAGCTGAATGAGGAAATCGCCAACACATTGATAGGGGAAAGCTTCTACTCTCCGGAGCAATTATCTGCTGCAATGACAACTGTTCAGCAGAGAATAACCGCAATAAACCAACAGCTTGAGAAGATAGGCAATGAAATGGAGCAAAAGAAGGCTTCGATGGAAAAGGTTCGTCCAATGTATGATATGTTCAAAGGCTGGGCAGAGGAATTTCGGATGGCTACTATAGAACAGAAGAAAATGATAATATCTCAGGTCATAAGCCGAATTGAGATAGGCAAAGGATATAAGATAAATATAACGCTTAATATGGAGTATGAGCAGTTCTGTGTGGGATGGAATGGGTTAAATAATTTATAAACATAATTTAACTTGAAAAGAATACTGGATTATGATACAATAATATTGTATCATAATCATTTTGTGGTGGATAAGTGGCAATAATAAAGGTAATACTGCCATTAGGTTTACATAGATTAAATTAGTTAAAGGAGTGCGAGCATAATGTCTGAAAGCCAGAATATAGAATGGAAAGAGTCATGGCGTGATGAATATCTTAAATGGATATGTGGCTTTGCAAACGCACAGGGCGGTAAAATATATATAGGTATGAATGATGACGGCGAGGTTGTCGGAGTAGAAAAGAGTAAAAAGCTGTTAGAAGATATTCCAAACAAAATAGTAAATGCTCTTGGAATAGTAGCAGATGTTAATTTGCATAATAAAGGCGGAAAGGACTATATTGAGATAATTGTCAGTGCCAATCCTTATCCTGTCAGCTATCATGGTGAGTACCACTATAGATCGGGAAGCACAAAACAGCAGTTAGTCGGACCTGCACTTAATCAATTCTTATTGAAAAAGACAGGCATTACATGGGATAGTGTTCCGATAGACGGTATAAAGCCTGAAGACTTCAGACATGACAGCTTTGATATATTCAGAGAACAGGCTGAACGCAGTCAGCGTATGGATTCTAAAGCGTTAAGTGTGGACAATCCGCAGCTTCTCGATAATCTTAATCTTCTTAATAATGATATTCCTACAAGAGCAGCGATACTATTGTTTCATCATAAGCCTGAAAAGTGGATACCGGGTTCTTTTATAAAGATCGGATATTTTAAGTCTGATTCTGACATAGTGTATCAGGATGAAGTTCATGGATCACTAATCTCACAGGCAGACAATGTTATCGACCTTATATACCTGAAATACCTTAAGGGTATTATATCCTACGATAATATAACAAGGGTAGAGACATATCCGTATCCGAAGGAAGGCTTGAGAGAAGCAGTATTGAATGCCATTGCTCATAAGAATTACGCAACCCTTACGCCTATACAGATCAGGATATATGATGATAAGATAATGATAGCCAATGATTGCGTATTCCCAGAGGACTGGACAGTTGAGAATCTTATGAAGCCCCACAAATCCAGACCTTATAATCCATTGATAGCAAGTACATTCTATCGTGCAGGATATATTGAATCATGGGGACGTGGAATTGAAAAGATAAAGGAATCATGTGAAGTATCAAAAAATCCACAGCCGGAGTATCTTATTCATCATGAGGACTTTATGATCACATTCTTTGCAGGGAAGACTACCCAAACTCCTACCCAAACTCCTACCCAAACTCCTACCCAAACTGAGTTATCCGAATTGGTTTTAGCAGTAATAAGGGAGCATCCCGAGTATTCTCAAAAGCAGATTGCAGAACAGCTTGATTGGAAGCGGGATAGGGTAAAGTATTATGTTAAGCGATTAAAGGATGAAAAGATAATAAGGAGAGTGGGGTCTACGCATAAAGGTTATTGGGAAATAATAAATTGAGAGAGAAAGAATTATATATATAAGATTCACATAAATCTTGAAACAATAGCAGTACACTTTATTTTTTACAAGGTGTACTGCCTTTTTCTATTTTTGGTGGTACATAAAAACTCTATTGATCATTCTACAAAAATATTTGTTGTATGAGAAGTCCCACGTGATGAGCTTGGTGTGAGTCTAACACTATTTCCTTCAATAATGATTTTATCTGCGCTGACAATTCCATCATGCGTTTTTTACTTATAGTATATTGTTTGCCATTTATACTTTAGCTGTGTTCAAGGTTAATATAATTTATTTATTAACTTTTTTGTACTGCTTTGCTTTGGAAAGTTACAATAAAACTGTAAATATTTACGCTTTCTCGCACGATTATGTTGAATGGAGTATAATAAAAGTAATATTTGAAATAATGAGTGGAAACAAGCCATTTCAGAGAAATACTTTCTAAAAGGATTGCAGCTAAAGAAGCAAAGAATATTATTATCAAGCAGTTATATTGCGTTTGGGTTTAATCAGAATTATAATATAAATGTTCATGTTTGTTATTATGAGATAAGAGGTGATACCAATGACATAGAAAGATTTAGTATAGACAGTTTTATGCTTTTTTAAATTACTTTGGTTACTGATTGGAGGTATATTATGAATACGCATATCTATAAAAAACTTATTTCATCTTTTATATCAATATCTATTTTATCGTCTTTATCATCTTCGGTTAACATTGCTAATGCAAAAGATAGTAATGATGAAGTAATTGAAAATAAAATTACTGAAGATGTATTTCTTACAATTGAAAGTGGTGAAGAAAAAATACCTGTATATATATGGTATGAAGATATCAACAGAAATGAAGTAGAAAGCAATGTTGAAAATAAGATTGGTTTTTCACAATACGATATTGAGAATGATTATGGAGAACCAAATTCTCAACTTTTAAATGAATTAAAGAAAGCGGCAAGTGGAAATCCAGATTATTATCTTCAGGAAATGATGAAAAAACATTTGGAATTGACTGAGAAATCTAGAAAAAATGAAAAGGAAAAAACAGACCAATATATTGAGGCACTATATGATGAACTTAATAATGAATACAATAAAAAAGTCGAGAGAATAAAAAACGAAAACGAAATTTCAGATGAAGAATTACTTTTTGCAAGTAAGTATACCCCACTTGTTATTGCTGAATTAACGCCTTCAAAAATATATGATTTATCAGAAAAAGAAGATATATTAGGAATTG
>Ga0310786_10010216_pt1 | contig 11827 bp, 16 predicted proteins | sample AusTroGonzalo_MG_FD_203881 | JGI IMG/M metagenome (GOLD analysis project Ga0310786, IMG submission 203881) | Bovine rumen microbial communities from tropical cattle in Woodstock, Queensland, Australia - Gonzalo_03 (v2) (version 2) | ecosystem: Host-associated > Mammals > Digestive system >... | reverse complement strand
TGTGCGTCATTGCAGTCCAGAGTACAGGATGTGTAATGTGTTGAATCAAATTGGCACGAATCTCTTCAGGGTCGGTATGAGGCAATGCATCTACACATTGATAAACAGGTATAGAAGCAGGCTTGAAGTCAATCCCCCTAATGATATCACCCAATTCTTCACGTGCTTCATCCATAAATGGGGTATGGAAAGAACCACCAATTGCCAAAGGAACTGCTTTCTTGGCACCTTCCTTCATAAATGCTTTGCAGGCAACACGTACAGATTTACGTGATCCAGAAATAACTACCTGACCAGGCCCGTTATAATTGGCAAAATACAGAGGTTCTCCTGTCTCTTCCCAAATCTCTTTGATGCGTTTCTCCACATACTCATCAGGTAATCCTATAACAGCACCCATTCCAGTCTTTACAGGAGCTTCATCTGATGCCTTTTGACCAATCAATGCACGATTCAAAACCAGTTTCAATCCTTCCTCGAAAGTAATGGAGCCTGCTATTACCAAGGCGGCAAATTCACCAAGAGAGTGACCGGCAACGCAATCGGGCTTCACATCATCCTGACATAAGGCGAGAATAGTCTCATATACAAACACTGAGGGTTGTGTGTTCTTGGTTTCCATTAGTTCCTCTTCCGTTCCGTGAAACATCACGTCGGTAATCTTAAAACCCAAAAAATCATTAGCACGCTCAAACAGCTCTTTGGCTTTTGGGAATTGGGCATACAAATCGCTACCCATTCCCTCTTTCTGGCAGCCCTGACCAGGGAAGATAAATGCTTTACTCATATTTTAATATTCTAATCGTTTTGCAGGGTTGCCCATGACTGTAGTTCCTGCTTTAACATTCCTTATAACAAAACTTAATGCTGCTACAGTTGCATTATCTTCTACGATAATTTTCTGATTAATTACAGCGTTTGAATGTATGGTAACATTCTTTCCAACTTTAGACCTACCCGTTAACAGACATCTTACATCAATCCTAGAGTAGTCATCGACACTACAATCATGTGCAATACAAGCAAATGCCTGAATTAAGCAATTCTCACCAATAGTCACTTCCGATCCTAAATGGGCGTGGCTTTCTATAATGCTACCATCTCCTATTTTAACGTTATTACGAATTTGTGCATCCTTATGAATAATTGTCTGGAATTTTGCGCCTTTGGACTTCATATAATTACCAACCTCACATTTTACTGGTACATCACCAAGTGCAATAATAAAAACATCATCGTTTTCAATCTGATAATCATAAATTGTTCCTAAAATAGGAGGATAATCATTATAGCCGTCAAGAGAATTCAAATACTCTTTTTTATGGACAAGAAATCCCTTTATATCAAAGTTCTCTAAATAGCCAATTGATTGTGTTACTACATAATACATATCACGTGAAAAGCCTGAAGCTCCAATAATAATTAAATGTTTCATCTTTGAATAATTTTTATTGTTCTTTCAATATCTTCCTCGCTTAACTCATGATGCATAGGTAGACAAATGACCTCATTAGCAATCTTTGAGGCAACAGGCAGGTTCTCTGTTGTTGCGGAAGGCAAACTACGATACGTGCTAAACGTACTTATCAAAGGATAGAAATATCTTCTACCCCAAACGCCATTCTCTCGTAATTTGAAGTATAATACATCGCGAGTAGATCCGTATTCTTCAGCATTGATAAAGATGGGAAAATAGCTGTAATTATGTCGAACACCAGACATATCATCGAAGAAACGAATGCCAGGAACATTACGCAGGGCCTCACGATACCTCTGTGCAACGTTATGTCGGTTGGCGATAGCCTGATCCACCTGTTTTAAGTTAAGCAAGCCGTATGCGCAACGTACCTCATCTACCTTACTATTAATACCAGGAGCCACTACTTCCGTTTCTCCTGCGAATCCAAAATTCTTTAAATAATCTATTCGCTTCTTGGTCTGCTCATCGTGCATCACCAATGCACCACCTTCCAAAGTATTATAAACCTTAGTTGCATGGAAACTTAATGTGCTCATATCACCAGCATTCAACACACTCTCACCATCAACTTCAACACCAAATGCATGTGCAGCATCATAGATTACCTTCAATCCATACTTATCTGCAATTTCCTGAATCTGCTTCATCTTTACAGGCTTGCCATAGCAATGTACAGGCATGATAGCTGTAGTCTTGGGGGTAATAGCAGCCTCGATCTTATTGGGGTCTATACCGCAGGTTTCTTCCTCGATATCCACAAACACAGGTTTGCAGCCATTCCACCATATGCTGTGGGTGGTAGCCACAAAACTATAAGGAGTTGTGATGACCTCTCCCGTAATACGCAGTGCCTGTAATGCAGTCAACAATGGTAATGTGCCATTTGTAAATAAACTGATATAGGGTACTTTCAAGTACTCACAAAGAGCTTTCTCCAACTGAACATGAAACTGCCCCAAGTTGGTAATCCACTTGCTAGCCCAAATTTCTTCAAGCATCTCATTAAACTCGTCGAGGTTGGGCAGCAACGGCGAGGTAACGGTAATTTGTTTCTCCATATATTTGGTTTTATTTAATCTATATTACAAATCTTGTCGTTCCAATCCTTTGTCACGAAAGAAATTTGAGTTATTATCTTCTTTCATTTCATCTATCACTTTTAAAAGATACTGACCGTACTGGTTCTTCAGCATAGGCAGGGCAATCTCACGCATACGCTCTTCGGATATCCAACCATTGCGGTAGGCGATGCCCTCTAAGCAGGCAATCTTTAAGCCTTGGCGTTTTTCTATAACTTCCACAAAGTTACTGGCCTCACTGAGTGAGTCGTGGGTACCCGTGTCAAGCCAAGCAAAGCCACGCCCAAAGACCTGAACTTTCAGTTCTCCATCTTTCAGGAACTCCTGATTTACTGTGGTGATTTCCAGTTCTCCTCTGGCTGATGGCTTGATATGTTTGGCTACATCCACTACCTTATTCGGATAGAAATACAGCCCCACCACGGCATAATTGCTTTTGGGATTCTTTGGTTTCTCCTCGATGCTCAAGCAGTTGCCTTGTTTGTCGAACTCAGCCACACCGTAGCGTTCTGGGTCTTTCACCCAATAACCAAAGACAGTAGCTTTCTGTTCTTCCTCAGCAGCCTTAACGGCTCTCCTCAGAAGGCCGGTGAAACCAGAGCCATAGAAGATATTGTCACCCAACACAAGACATGCTGAATCATTGCCGATAAACTTCTCACCGATGATGAATGCTTGTGCCAAACCATCGGGAGATGGTTGCTCGGCATATTCGAAATGTACGCCATAGTCACTGCCATCACCTAATAATCGCTTGAAGCCAGGGAGGTCGTATGGAGTAGAGATGATCAGTATATCCCTTATCCCTGCCAGCATCAAAGCACTGATGGGGTAATACACCATCGGCTTGTCATAGATGGGCAGCAATTGCTTGCTTACACCTTTGGTGATGGGATAAAGGCGAGTGCCGGAACCTCCGGCAAGAACAATTCCTTTCATGAAAACATCGGTTTTTAAAAGCTCTCTTCACAACTCGGCAAAATGAGGATTAGTTCTCATTTGCTTTCGCTGCTACGAAAGTTCATACAGAATTATAATGAATTATTATTTTCTGAAAAAGACTAATGCTGATCACTTGGAGCCTCAAGCAACAGTTGCTCATTCACATCCAAAAAGACTTTCTCATGGTTACAGCTGTCACACAAGGGAACGACGTACCAATTCTTATCAGCAAAGCCATACTTCTGTACATGACACCCATCCAAGTCCTTGCGCTGCACCAGCTTGCCACAGCCAGGGCACTCATAGAACCTATATGGGTCTATCTTCACTCCCTTGTTCTTCTCCCAATATTCCAACCAGCTTCGGTAGCCAGAAGGAGGGATTATCTTGCTTGAAGCTTTGATATTAGAAATAAGCACTTATATTAATTGAGCATTGAGCATTGAACATTGAACATTACCATGCGGTATGATTTTTAATTTAACACGGATTATAAAGATTATAAGGATTTATTTAATTTTCAATTTTCAATTCAATATAAACGGATTATAAGGATTTCCTTACACGGTATAACGCTATTTTGTGAAAGCCAAAAAAAAGGTTGATATTTAGCTGAAAAACATGCCTACGGCATCGCCAGCGACGGTCGCTGTCGTACCTGAAAATGATACTTGATGACTGAAGTAGCCATATTCGGGTGCAAAGTTAGTAATAATTTTGATATAAATAAAATAACTTGAACTAATAATTGCACAATTTATGTTTCGCACTCGTAGGACCTCGCAGCTTATTAAACTCACAAACTGTAGCCCGCAAGCGAGCTTCTGATTGTACCGTTTCTGAACGGGAGGTCTTAATAGCGCAAAACATCTTACTTATTTTCCCTCAAGATTCCCAAATGAGCTAAAGATCCAAGCACCCATACTTCACCTTGCACTATTCGGTTGATTGCTTCATTGATTAAACGCTCTTTCTCTTCTTCTGGATAATCTGTTTTTCGTATTTGGACTTCACTATTTGCCTTGAAGTACTCAGACACTCCTTTGACAGTATCAACTTTTACCTTGCCACAGCCATTAAATGCCTTAGACACTTCGTCAATAAACGTGATAAGGTTATCGCCATACAACGCTGTCTTAATAAGTGCTTGTATTTTTTTCTCCTCTGGTGTCGCATTTTGCTTCGCCAGAATCTCAGCGAAATAAGCAGAAAGATCCTCTTGTTGGTTCATAATAACCTTTATCAAATATATGATGGATAGCCATAATCCTGATAGCATTCAGATGCAAGTACCTCTTTATATCCTTCATCTAGTAATGCTATCGTCTCGGCATCCAAATCACACTTCATTATCCTGTCATAGATCCACTTCATTACATACTCAGGACTATACATGTCATCGAAGTAGCACCAATGTTCATCCTCTATAAAGTGATTGCACATAGACTTCAGCAACTGGAGGTACATCATCACCCCCTGCTTATACAGCCCAGCATCCAGTGCCTCCTTAATGAAATCCCCCTCGACTTTCATCAGCCCCGCAATCCTATCGCAGTCCTGATCAATGTTCTTCGGGGCAAAGATCGCTTCGTATCGTGGATTGAGTTGGATCATAACTCCAATCTATCAAATATCTCGTTAACGCCTTCTTGCTGCAAGGCCCACCTAAAAGCAGGATGGACTTCTCAATCATAACCATAATCCACAAACTATGATGATAGATATCGGTTCTCTTCAAAATACTTACGCTGAATCTCACCTGTATCCATAAGTTTACGTGCAGTTAATATCTTATAGAGAATTTACTGGCCGTCGCCCTGCAGGGCCACACCCGCAGAATCGTATCCACGATATTCAAGCGTGTGAAGTCCTGAAATCAATATTGGATATGCCATCCCGTTTTCCTATATATCCTACAATTCCGCACATAAGTCAATCTTGAACATCAGTAAACTAATCATAATCAACTTGCGTAATGCGTCTTCCTTGGTGATGCTTTCGTTATCATGAGCCTTTGGATTGCGTATGCCAGTCATTACGCCAGCGAAGATGTCCATATAGCCCTGCTGGGTATCGTGACCGCTCTTGTGTTCCACATCCGCTATGCGGATTATGGGATTGCCAGGAGAAAAGGCTTTTCGCATCAGTCCTGCTCCGTCAAGTTCCTCACCAATCTTGTCGAACACTATTTTTCGCACAAGCGAGTTTACTGTCTTGCAAGCGGCTTCTACAGCGTCGGCATAATATCCATCGTTCATACGCTTCTTTGAAACTTCGGCTATCTGTGGGTGAATAAGCGCCCAGACATCGTAGTCATGGTCATCATTTGCATGGCTTGTCATTGAAGCATACTTTTTAGCCTCATGCTTATTTTCAGTTATTTTCATAAGGACCTTATATGATGGACTAATAGAATCATAAACATGTTCAAGTACAAAACAATTACCCTCCTTCTCTGCATTCACGAAAGTCTGATAATCTGGGTCGCTCTGCAAATACTCAAATGACTTGAAATAGACGTATGCATTGTCATACCACTCATGGTAAGCCTTGCACTCATCTCCATTTCGTTTCATCATAGGTGTATTCTCTCTCAAAGAGAGATACTTTTGATGGCATTCTTCTATTTGTTCACGTTCAGTCATATATCGTCTAGACAATTGCGGCTTCGCCGTTAAGTTCGGCGGCGACTCAGCAAAGCCCAAGCAAGCTTGGTTCTACTCTCGCTGCTCAGAAAAGTGAAAATTTAAATAAACACGGATTATAAGGAATTTTCAAAATTGAACATTACGGCTTCGCCGTGAGGTTTGGCCGCATATCGGCAAAGATTAAGCAAGCTTATCTTTGCTCTCGACTTGCACAAACATTGAACATTGAGCATTGAAAATTAGACTACGTTTGATTCTCGGCTCATCTACAGGTATCCCACCATACTCATGCACTTTAAATGCATAGGAGCCTCCATCATTTTTTCTTGTAGATCATACGTTGATACGTTTAATGATAAAACGGCACAAAGTATAGTATTTTATACAAGAAACGAATTCGGTTTAAAAAGACTGTTAACATTTGGTTTATTTGCAATATGCCATTGGCATGATTTTTGCTGACTTTAAGATATAACGACTGCCTGAAACATGCAGTCACTAAATACCCGAAAAGGACGGGAAATAGACTATGGGAATTAAACCAGGACCCAAAAGAATTGCCCTTTCTACAGGCAAGCCTGACAGAAGGCAAAGGGATAACAAGAAAACTCCCGGTAACACTCCTTCATTGAAGCCTCATATCCATAAGAAAGGTGATTAATATTTGGTTTGTTACATTTATTGCGGTCGTTTACCTCGACCGCTTTTTTATTGCTAACTGAAAAGAAATCTTATCTCTTGGCTAGAGTGATAAACACCTATTTTGGTAATTGCAATGTGGCTGCAAGCCTCTTGTCGGAGCATTAAGAGCTTTTAAGCTTTATACTGCGATCTTTGCTTCATTCATTTTTGAAGATAACCTGACATTTATTTGCCAGCTTTCGAGACTTAGACTTTGATTTTATTTGAACTTGATCGGCGGAGTCATGAATCTCACTATGGTAATCATTATCTTCTATTGGGAGGTAAACTGGAAAAGCACCACAATCCCTAACATCTTGACAAGATAGCCTGCCAACACCCTCTATCTGAGGTAAATTATCAACTAACCTGACAATACAATCTTGCTCTGCTCGACCTCCATCACGATCTACTGATACTCCATTTGAATCCTTAAATGCAGCTGAAGATACACTATTATCATCATCTATCCATATCGAGTGTAAACCTCGATAAAGTCGCTCGTCTGGAGCAAAAGTTTCATCCATATTCTACGCAAGAAAATGCTTTACACGGTTAACTATATCTCTCTTACGAACATTACCTTCATATTCGTCATCGCCCTTTACACTATATATCTCGTATGTCTTGGACGAAATCTCAATCTCAAAATAATTATCAGCGTCCTTATGATATTCTATCTGTATAGTACTACGCCCTGTTGGGAAAACTTTTGCACCATCAGGCAAAAGCTTCAACAAATCCTTGGTACGATTTATCACGCTGGCAGGAATGGGTCGTGCCATATTTCCATCCCAACCATATTTCAAGCGGGATATCTCCTGCATGCGCTTATAATTTGCCTCACCTAAAAGACGTATTTCATCTATTTCAGATTCAGAATCTGAAGAAGCTGACTGAGTCCCAATTAGTGATTCTGATGCAACAATGGGATGAGGAATCCTATAAGGCATCGCAGTCGCAGACTGATGCATAAAGCTAAAGCCTAAAAGTGCAGCTGCTGTAGCGGACAATTTCTCAGCTGTTATAATCATTTTTTCTTTTTATTTTGAGATTCTCTCAGTTCAATCTGCTTACCAAGCCAAGTATGTATCTGCTTAGCTACTTCAAGATTCATAACTATGCCTGACTGTACATAACGTACTACAGACTTAGCTAGGTCTTCTGGACCTGTTGATACAATTTCTCCCAAATTACCATCATTCTTCAGCTCATGGGTAATTGTCTTGGGCATTGGTATACGCTCAAAGAAGAAATTGGCTACAATCTCTCCCTGAACATTAATGCCACCATACGCTCCATTTACATAAAGTGGATTATAGTCCTCAGGATACTTGTATTTAAAAGTAATATTGTTCTCTGCTGCCATATCTTTGAATATTGAATTGTTTCTTATTTAATAATCATGTTTGCAAATATAAACCTTTTTCTTCTATTTACAGGCCTTTCACACTGAATTTTATGCTATTTTAGCAAATTTTATCTAGGCATACTAAGTATTCTCAGAAATCTCTTTCTCCTACAGTCGATCCCATCAAGCTCCCAGGAACGTCCATCTGATTTCAATTGCGATTGTACTGGTGATACAATTCTTGAGTAAGACCCAACATCTCCTTGCTTTCGTTGAAGAAGTCGCTCTGTGGGTCGTCCTCGAAGAAATGATCCAAATCTATGCGGTAGGAGTTTTTCTGCTCGCGGTCGTTTAGCAGATCGCTATAAAATGTCCACTCTGGAAATTGATGTGACAATTCCGATAACTCCATGCCATCCATACCTCCGAATTGCTCATACACCTTATCCAAAGCCACTTGATCTGAATCGGAAAAGACCTGTAAGTCGGCATCTATCAGAGCCATGAATTCGTGAGGTCCTTTGTTGGCAATGAATTGTTCCTTATAACCTTTCGGATTTCTTAATTTCGTTTTGGCGTTTTCCAGTACACACTTAGTATCACTTGGAACGATACCGTAGGGCATGGCATAGTAGGCATCGCCCGTGATGGTCTTACCCGTCTGACGCAGATGATAGCGGTCGGCCAGCCACAAAAGCTTATACGCTTTCATGTTGTCAATCACTTTATCTTCTTCCTTACTGGCAAGATAAGTTAGTGCCTGAATGATTTTTCGTGTATCCTTAGTCATAACACCGCAAAGATAATGCTATTTTGAAAAAGCCCCAAAATAAAAAGGGGATAATTTTGCTGGGAAAACATGCCTACGGCGTCGCCAGCGACGGTCGCTGGCGTACCTGAAAATGATACATTATGACTGAAGTAGCCATATTCGGGTGTAAAGATACAAAAAAAATTGAAAATTGAGAATTGAGAATTGAAAATTAATAAACACGGATTATAAGGACTTTCAAAATTCAAAATTGAAAATTGAAAATTGAGAATTGAGAATTATATAAACACGGATTATAAGGATTATAAAGATTAAGTGCCATGCGGGATGAATTCTTTTAACACGGATTATAATATAAGGATTATAAGGACTTTCAAAATTGAAAATTGAGAATTGAAAATTGAAAATTGAAAAGTGAGAATACTACAACACTTCTACAAAGTCCTGAATTTTCACAACATTAAGTTGAGGGAAAAAAATGGACTTCAAAATATTATAATGACGATCGTTTGATATTAGGAACTCAGCTTGTCCACATACAGCACAATCTACAAACTTGTTGTCATCTGGGTCAACTTCAATAAGGTTAAAATGCCACGTAGGAGTGACACGAATCAAGTTCGTCCTGTTAATAAGAGTTTTGATGATGATATCTGCAAAATAAGAAGATGTTTTCTCAGAAAGGATCTCCTCATATTCATATAGAACTTCTGTAGATACACATATCTCCAAACGCCCTTCCAAAAAGTCTGTCCAAACTTGGTGATATGGACTCTTAGAAGGTAGAATAACCAGGAGACAATTAGTATCTATAACAACTCTACGCATGATGAGGCTAGGGTTTTGGCATTGTCCAATGTTCACCAAGGATTCTCTCAATCGCCTCACTATTCAGTTCACCAGAATCCCAAAGACGGTCAGCCTCCTTTTGTACCTTTTGTGCATAAAAGTCTGAAAGCACATTTTTCAGTTCTTCCATACTCTCATCGCTCTTGCAGTAGTTGAACATCTCTAAGATATGCAACTGTATAGGATTAAAAACACTTTTAGACGTCTGCATATGATACTCTTTTTAATTCTTTTTATGCAAAGGTATCAATTATTATTGATTCAACAAAAGATTATATACAAAATTCTCATTAATATGAGTAGTATCAATACCTAAGTCTTATTTTATGATTTTTAATGATAAATATGAAATCAGACGTTGACATAAATAAAATCTATCTCTTGCTCGATAGCGTGATACAATTCATCTGGTGTCATGTCACAATTAGGCAATGCGTATTTCTCCCTTACTGCTTTTAGAGCCATCGCACGGGCCTCCTCCACACTCATTGTTTCCTCATCCTCGGCTATCAATTCCTGTATGCGATGGTCTATCACATTAATAGTAAGTAGCACATCACAACCCATATCGTTCGTATTTTTCCTGAAGATATTCGTCCAACATCTGACGGTCTGTCTCTTCATTACCTACACCTTTGAGTATTCCCTGCATCTTAAGAAACGATGCAGTCTCCTGCATAGAGGTATCAACGGTATTGGAATACTTACGCTGCAACAGAGCATAAAGTTCCTTTTGAACCTTCTCATCTGTAGTTTGTATGAGGTTCCAAAAAGAATGTAACTGTATTATCTGTGTAGGTCTGAGTGTCGTTGCCATATTACTATCATTAAAAAACAATGCAAAGTTATGGCCTTTTCTTCAGACTGCCAAGTAAATCTTGGATAATTTTGATGAAAAACATGCCTACGGCTTCGCTAATGACGGTCGCTGTCGTACCTGCATCCTTAGATTAAAGTAAACTGATTGAATCGCGTTGCACATTGTCATAAAAAGGAGTGATGCTACTGGCCTCCCATTCTTGCCGAGTATAAACAATAGGGTTGATCTGTTCGCCAAGAATCCAGCCTAACTCTACGAAGGGGTAACTCACATGATCATAATCCGACTGCATCAACTGCTCCTTGGGTAATACTATGAGGATGTCCCAATCAGATCCTTTTCGTGCTTCACCTCTAGCTCGGGAGCCAAAGAGAAGTACGATACTTCCTTTCGGTGCTGTGGCTTTGGCCACATGACGTATCTGATTCAACACTGATCTATTCTTGTTTGTCATCTTCTAAAAAAAAATCAAAATCTCAAATACGATAATTATCATCATTCTTGAGATTATACCGCAAAGATAACGCTATTTTGACAATACCCAAAACAAAAAGAATTATTTTGATGAAATTATTGTTTGTCAACTTCAGAACACACGCTCATGGGCAGGGGGATTAATTAATTGAACATTGAGCTTCGCTCCTATTTCCTCGCGACTCGGCATAGCCCAAGCAAGCTTGGCTCTGCTCTCGCTGCTCAGAAAAGTGAACATTGAACATTAAGACTTCGTCTTGATTCTCGGCGGCACCTCGGGATAGAAAGTAAGCTTTCTCTCCACTCGGTTTGCACGAGAATTGAACATTATCCATGCGGAATGAATCTATTTAACACGGATTCAAAGGATTATAAGGAAGTCAGTTAGCACCAAATCCCTATTGACAATAGCTCTCAGCCCCAGCATTTACTAGATTTTCTCGATATACTTACCGAATTCGATATCATTTAGTTTATAACTTTCTAAACAGCTGTTTATCAGGATCTGTTTGGCAAGAATAGATGTCAACCACCAGAATGGATTTTTCTCGAATTTGATATACTATGCCATAACGATCGACGAACAAAATCCTTACATTGGGATAATTACTTAGCCTACCTATCTCTGGCATCGAAGACAGTAATCGGATCTGTTTATGAATCATCTTCATAAGCTTCTTACTATACCTGTCACTACCATTCCGCTCTTCAAAATACAGGAGTATTGATTC
>Ga0310786_10010215_pt1 | contig 11828 bp, 9 predicted proteins | sample AusTroGonzalo_MG_FD_203881 | JGI IMG/M metagenome (GOLD analysis project Ga0310786, IMG submission 203881) | Bovine rumen microbial communities from tropical cattle in Woodstock, Queensland, Australia - Gonzalo_03 (v2) (version 2) | ecosystem: Host-associated > Mammals > Digestive system >... | reverse complement strand
TATGTTTGAATAGTTCCCTTCGGCAGGAGATTCTATTTCACATATCTCTGGCAGAGCTCTCCAAGTCCCGGATCGTTGGTTCCCTGTCCGATCGCACTGAATTTCCACTCGCCTTCATGTCTATATACTTCTCCGAAGATCATAGCCGTCATACCGGAGTAGTTCTCACTCAGATTGTATTTACACATCTCCGTATTGCTTCTGGCATCCACCAGACGAATGAATGCATTTTGGATCAATCCGAAATGCTGACCTCTCTCGTTTGCGCGGTAAATATTCACCACAATTACGATTCTGTCATAGTCCTGGGGCACATTCGCGAGATCTATCACAATCTGCTCATCGTCTCCGTCACCCGCACCTGTCAGGTTATCACCCATATGTTGTACTGTTCCGGATGGGTGTCTGAGATTTCCGTAGTATACAAGATCATCTTTGTAACAAAACTTTCCGTTTCTGAGCATGATCGCTGATGCATCACAGTCGATCGGTTGCGGCTTCGGCGCGAAAAATCCTTTCTTTTGCTGCACCTCATCCCAGCCAAGACCTACCACGATTCTGGATAACCCTGCATGATCCTTGGAAAGGTTGACCTTCTGTCCTTTTTGCAAACTGATAGACATTCTTTTTCCTCCTGTAACCGTCGCTTAAGCGAAGTTAATTTTTTATCCTACCTCGACACCAAAGCTGTTGCAAAGTGCTGCAAGTCCGCCCTGATAACCACTGCCGATCGCATTGAATTTCCACTCGTCACCATTCTTATAAAGCTCTCCGAATACTGCCGCCGTCTCAATCGAGAAATCCTCTCCCAGATCATATCTGAGAATTTCCTCGCCTGTCGCCTCATTCACGATACGAACAAACGCGTTAGAAACCTGTCCGAAATTCTGCTTTCTGTTTTCAGCATCATAGATCGTAACGGTAAATACGATCTTTTGAATATTGGCTGGGATCATGGAAAGATCGATCTTGATCTGCTCATCATCTCCTTCACCCGCACCTGTCAGGTTATCACCCATATGCTGTACACTTCCTGAAGGATGTACAAGATTTCCATAGAAAACAAAGTCTTTCTGGTCAGAAACTTTTCCGGTATCCGCCAGCAAAAAAGCTGCCGCATCAAGATCAAAGCTTCCTCCGGTATCAAATGCATTCACATCCCAACCGATACCAACGATCACATTTTTAAGACCGGGATTTCCCTTGGTCAAACTAACTTTCTGTCCTTTTTGTAAACTTACCGGCATTTCAAAATCCTCCTTTTTGTATGATATAAACCTTTTTTATGCAACCTGAATCCCATAGTGCCCGCAAAGAGCAGCCAGACCGCCTTGGAATCCGCTGCCGATCGCATTAAATTTCCACTCCCCGTTATGGCGATACAATTCTCCGACAACCACTGCTGTCTCGATCGAGAAATCCTCTCCCAGATCATATCTGATCAGTTCTGTACCTGTGGTTTCATCCACAAGACGGATATATGCATTACTTACCTGACCGAAATTCTGCTTTCTGGAATCTGCCTCATAAATTGTTACGGTAAATGCAATCTTTTCTACATTCTCAGGTACCTTGGAAAGATCAACTGTTATTTCCTCATCATCGCCATCTCCTGCACCTGTCAGGTTATCACCCATATGAATAACGGATTCGCTTGCATGCTTTAAATTTCCGTAGAATACAAACTCTTTCTCCGTAGGACATTTTCCGTCAGCGCCCAGCATAAAAGCAGCAGCATCCAGGTCGAAATCGGCACCTTCAAATGCATTCACATCCCAGCCCAGACCTACCAGAATCTTCTTCAAACTCGGATTTCCTTTCGTAAGATCAACCTTCTGCCCCTTTGACAAATTGATAGACATGATAAATTCCTCCTTATATTTTTCATTGTTGCTTATGTATATAGTGATATATTTAGACTTCGGAGTCAAAATGTATTTGCCCCTCCATCAGTTGCCATAAATTGTTCCGTTGCGTTCATCCGCGAATTCAATTGGAAAACTGCCTGTTAAAATCCGCTTTGATTGCTTCGAGCCTTTCCTGATCGCGAACCGCCTGCTTTTTGGAATTCTCCTGCAAAGTTTTCGTCTCGTTGATACCGCTTTTGATCGTTTTCCACGCATTCTCAAGTGTCTCCACCTGAATCGGTCTTGCAGAGCCCTTCCTGGAAGCATCCGCTGCCGTCTTTGCGACCGACTGGGCATTGCGCACCAACATCTCACCGGTCTTCTTTTCAAGCTCCGCCAGCGATTGTGCCTGAACCCTCTGACGCTTTAGCATGATCGCCTGCGCCAAAGATTGTTTGAATACCGGAAGCGTTACAATAAATGCCGAATTGATCTTTCTGATCAGATTGTAGTTATTAAATTCCATCATCTTGATCATCGGAATGGACTGCATTGCAACCATCTCGGCAAGCTTCAGATCATGCGTCCGCTGTTCCATCAGATTCAGTGCCTGCTTCAGGCTTGTCAGATCAAACTGAATGGACTGATCGCCTGTATCCTTGAAATCCTGTTCTCTTTTTTCGATATAGGCCTTTATTTCCGAGACAGCCTGTTCACCTGCCAAAATATATTTTACAAGTGTATGATAATACTCTACATTTGCGTCAAACATCTTTTCAAGCTTCTTGTTTGTCGCCCGGATCTCTGACTCATAACGCCTTAGCTGGACATAGATTTTATCAACTTCTTCCCCCATAGTATGATACTTTACAAGGATCTTATCCAACTGCTTTTTGAAATCTCCGAAAAGCTTTCCGAACAGGCCCTGCTTTTCCTGAATCTCATCTATGTTAAACTGATCCATAATCTTTGCCAGCGCCCGGAGCATTTCACCCGAGTCATCCAGCTGCGAGGCACTCACACTGTTCAAGATCGAATCACTTGCCTTGGAAATCTCGGCGGCCGCATCCGCTCCGAAGGTAACGATCGTGTTCATATTATACACTTCTATCGTGCTTGCAATCTGATCCACCTCATCGGAATTCACCAATCTGGCACTGAGCTGTTCGCGGTCTGCCTGTATATCATATTCTTCTATTGCTGTCAGCTCTGCATCCTTCTCAGTCGGTACAGGATCCAATGTCAATTGCACCGCAGGCGCAGCTTCCTGTCTGCCAAATTCCAGCGCCATATCACTTACCTCTCTTAAAAAGCTTTTCACGCCAGGTTTTCTTGCGCTTTGGCGCGCGCAAACTATTAAAATCCGGTACGATCAGATCATACTTATACTCTCCGATCTGATGTTCTTCCATCGGAGGCTTATTAAAATGCTTCTCGACACACTGATATCCGGTCGGCACAAAAAAAAGCACATCAAAGCCGATCAGATTCAGAAACGATGTCACGATCGAATCCTCCGGAGAAATAAATGCCTCCGTCGTATTGATATAGATCAGTTTCGGATTCTTTTTTGTATAGTCAAATTTCTGGATCATTCGCAACAGATCCATGGAAAGATTCAGCACTGTTGCGATCACCAAATATTCCATGCCATTTTCGCCGATGCCTTTGATCAGCTTTTGATGAATCATTGTTTCAAGCTTATCAAGCATCATCTCCTGTGTCTCTTCCTTCAGGATTCCGAACGGATATTCCGGAAAACTCTTGATGGCATTTCTCTGAAGCTTACCGTTTTTGTAAAACTGAGGCGCTAGGGCTTTATATTGATTCAATGCCATATGCGGTATATACGGAGCGGCTTTGATCACGAAAGTATCCTCTGTGATCAATTCCTTGATGGAATACCAATATACATCCACATCTCCATCCTTAACGCCGGAAATCTTGGCAAAGATCACCGGCACATTTACCACGCCTTCTCCTGTACTGAAATTCGGTCTGTAAACCAGTTCCTGATTCCAAAGGATTTTGATCTCCTCATACATTGTCTGAAGACTGATGATATTAGCCTTCTGAAACTGTTGATTCCGGTACATTCCGGAATCTCTGTACATTAATTCATCTAGTTCCCTCTCAGCATGGTAAGCAACCGTCCCGATTCTGATCTGCGAGCTGTCCTCGGGATATATGTCGAGGTTTACGCTCTCGGAGTAATTCATTTCATACAAAAGCCTGTCGTCCAAACAGCACTTCGTGTTCAGATCAGGGCAAAGGATCAGCACATCCACGGGCAATCTCGACAATAGCCTTAGAAACAATGCTTCATTGTCGTTCCTACACCCTCCCAGATAGATAAAGCAACCGACCTGCGGCATTCTCCAATCTGGGAAAAGCTGTGTCTGATATCTTGCAAGCCAGCAGAGAAGATAAACACATTTGTTCATGATCTTATTCAGATTCTCGTTTGGCTTTCGGGACTCTTCAAGGATGATATCCAAAAAGGCTTTGTTCATGATCCTGTGGAGCTCGGCATTTTGCGGATAACGAATATTGCTCATCAGATCCTGCAACATCTGCTCTATCTTTGTATAGCTTTTCCGCGAAATCTTTCCGATCTCTACAGGCGTCGGTGAAGGTATCGTATGATTTATAATCACCAGATTTCTTCCGGCGCTTTTCAGATCCTGCTGCAGGGTAAACAGATCATTGGTATAAGCCGTTTTGTCCTCTGCGCCATTCATCCTGCAAAAACAATTATAGAAAAATCCGGGATCACTTCCCCGAAGTTGCATATCCGTCTTTAGGATATCAAGCCCCGTTCCGTTAATCCAGGCGTTTGTACAATTGGATATTGTCGGTTTTGCACCATACAGTCTTTCGGTAGCCGCCTCATCACGGATCGCATCTCTTACAGATTTCAGCGAAAACCCCTGCGGGAACTCACCCAATCCGCTAATGTCCAGCGCATATGACAATGCAGAAGACGGATCCGATTTCAGATATGTCTGATCTCCCTTGTATTGCAAAAGTACCACATCGCACCCTGCATTGGACAAAATGGAGATCAAAGTCAATTCATAATTACTGATCTCTCCCTCATACAAAATCTTGGGGATTTTATTTTCACCGAGCTGATTGACAATACGCTCGAATTTATAATAAAGCCAGCACATAAACTTAATATATGCATTTTTCAGCATATTTTCCGTTTTACCGTTCCTGCGCATCAAATCCAATGCCTCAAACAATGCACCCGAAACCGTAGTTCTCTGATATTCGGTCATGCGCGGAAGCCATTTCTTCAAACTGGCGGAAATAAATGACGGATCCACGCGGAAATCTATTCCCATGATCTCATTGTAATATGCCAGATTCTTTTCATCAGGATTGGGGATCTTGCCCTCAAGCACGACCCCGTTCACTCTGGCTGCTTCATAAAATTTCCGGATAAAACGCGATACCTCTTCCGAGTATCCGTTGATCCTGTAAAAATATACACCTTTTTCCCTGCGGCTGCTTAACTCCACAAAATAATCATCCAGGCTTTGAATTTTCTTGTGTTCCAGCATAGAGTATTCTCACCCTCTACTTGTTTAATTTTCTTTTATTCAACGCAAAGCCCAGCCCCGAACCGACAGCACCTCCTATAATATGACCCAAATTGGAAATATTATCCTGCACAAACAATCCCTGCAACACCTGTTGTCCTAAATAGATCACTGCAACCAATATAAATGTTAAGGGAATCTTGCCCTCACTGAGGCTTGTAAACGAAGAAAGCAGGATCAATGCAAATACCACACCGCTTGCACCCAAAAGAGCAGTACGCGGGAAGCAAATAAAATTGATCAATCCCGTAGTAAGCGCGGTTGCCAGGATCAGCAAGACAATATTGGAAGAACCATATTTTTCTTCCAGCAAAGGTCCCACGATCAATATGAGCATGATATTTCCAATAAAGTGCTCCCAGTTAGAATGTCCGAGCACATGTCCAAAGAAACGGAAATATGTCAGCGGACTGAGCAGAGAGGAACGATAAACACTGAACAAAGCCATTGTAGACTGATTCTTTGTCACATATCCCAGGATCAAAGCAATGAAGCTTGCGATCACAAATCCAAGGATCACGGGAGAATTAAACGAAATCTGAAGTTTTTTCTTACCCATGAAAGCATGCCTCCTATCTTTCACCCCAAAGGAATAAGAACTTTCAGCATATTATGTCCGGTTTCCTCTCGGGTAAAATTATATCATGTTTATAAACTCTTTACAAGATAATGATGCTGAGGCTGAATGTTCCTGCGAAACATTCCAGTCTCCAAAAATTTATACATAATATATCACAATATACCTCGTCTGTCAATATATGTAATTCATTTTCTTTTTTCCCCGACAGACTATTTGATCACAAGAGCCGCAAGGCACCCAATCAAACGGTGATACCAGCCTGTGAGAAACTACTCACGGAAAAATCCCCGGGCGAAATTACGGATACTCGCGTAATCCACCGCCAGATTTAAATTCTGCCCGTCATCAAAACCGGCTGTACTGATTCCAATCACTTCTCCCTGCATATTCAAAACCGCGCCGCCGGAACTTCCATGTGAAATGGGTGCTGTAAACTGGATCATATCAGCATCCTCAATCCTTCGGAAACCGGAAATGATACCATCAGATACGGAATTAAACAAACCCAGCGGACTTCCGATCGCCACCACCTTTTGTCCTCTTACCAACTTTCTCTCCCCGCGATAAATCGGCAGCGGTTTCAGCTTTCTTTGAATTCTGATAACCGCAAGATCCAGCATTGTATGATACTTAATGATCTCGTCCGTGTGATAAACCTCGTCATCGTCTTCAATCCTTACCGCATAGGATTTACCGTGATTTACAACATGCCAGTTTGTAAGAATAAATCCTTCCGTTCCTATCATAATACCGGAACCGCTTCCCCGAACCTCCCCCGAGGCATCCATCACACCGATCATCACTATAGACGATGCCAATTGCGCAAGCTCCTCAAAGCTCTTCTCCGGCAACTGCTGCCCGGAGGATTGTACCTGCGTAACTCCTGAGCGGTTCAACGAACTGTTCCCTGCAGGCTGTATACTTTCCGATCTTCCCGGCCTGAGCGGAATAACAAACGGGCGACTTTCTGTAGACGCTGCTTCCGTATTCGTTTGTGCACTTTGCATTCTTCCGGGTCTGGGCGGAATCTTTACAACCGGCATTCCCGAAGCTTTTGCCCTGTCTGTCACCTCCGGCTGTACCTCCACATCCTTTAAGGACTTTTGCAAATTTTGTTCACGTGAATGCTTTTCGTTTGCATCCGATGCTACGTTCTCACGACGATATGTGGGCAGTTTTGTATCTCCGAATGCCCCCACACTATAGCTCCGGGACATTTCCGCGAGCCTCTCCGATCCGGTGATGTCCCCTTCGATCTGCACAAGAAGGCAGTCACATCCCAGCCTCGTCAAAAAATAAAAAAAGAGATACTCCTGCAATGTCAAAGCGTTCTCGCCGATCACCTTAATGATTGTCCGATCTTTCCAATCTGTGAAACATTCCCAAACCACATTGTCCAACCAATATAAGACTTTCGTCAAAAAACTCTTCGCCATTGAAGCCGTAGCGCCTTTTTTTTCTGCCAAAAATTTCTCTTTAATGCAATCGAGCGCCCGGATGATCACATCGGATAATTCTGCATCTTCCCGAATCCTCCTCATACCGGACAATGTCTTGCTGCTCTCACAGCGTTCCAAGAGCGAGGAATAAAAAGTCCCTTCCTCAACCGTCATTGCCTGCGGTAGCCTCCTGACTCTCAGATAAAACAGCTTCCCCTGTTTCATCTGTTCTTCCATACACATGTCAAGACTGCGCATTTTATCCGGGTATCCGTTCATATCTCCAAGCGCACGCACAAAATAGACCTCTGAAAAAGTATCAGTCCGTTCACCTCTGATATTCAAAAAAGCCTCCAATGAATCGAGACCGGTCACATTATAACGATATTCCAACGGACTGTACATGCACTCACCACCCTTCTCTCCCGGATCATACCGGTTCATGAATTCACTTTAAATACTTGCGATCTCTTTTTCAAATTCGACAGTCACGATCGCGAATTCATAAATTATTCTATCATATATCAATCATGATTTCCATTTTTTTGTGATATTAAAATCCCCCTCCTCAAGCTAAACTGATTAACTATCAGTACGACCTATGCATCACCTTATCAACACTAAAAAATTCAGCACTTTTTCAAATGCCGAATTTCACTTTAATACCTGTTTCATCAGATATCCGCGCGAATACCGTAACTGTTACCATAAAGTGACAGATTGATATTGATTTCATCTGATATACATGCGAAAGCACCGGCATCAAGTGCCGGTGCTTCGCGGTATTATTCTTCTGTAGAAGCTTTTATCTCAGTATACTTCCCAAATTCTATACCATCCTTGCCGTTTTCGAATTTGTGTGAACCTGTATGAATTATGCCGTCTTCGTCTAGGTACTGAACAAACTCATCATTACTGCGGAGAAATCCTTTTATATCACTCCGGAAGCCTATGATAAGCGTACCCTCAAGATTATGCTTCTTCAGCATATCAATGATATACTTATCCCCCACTGCCGTGCTGTCGCTCTTTGCTGTAATGCCTTCGGGAGATGTTGCCTGCGGAAAGTCTCTTTTTACGATCCTCTCAACATTCTCATCGAGATTGTTAAGGGAATAATGCACGTCTAAGCCTTCGTCTCTGAGAGCGTCACAGATGGCAGATGAGAAATACATGTTATAGATAAAGCTAGGTGCGTTGTCTTTCCATTTTTCGATCTGTGCATCTGCCAGTTTTTTCATATAGGTTGTGATAAACTCATCTTCGTCACCGATATCATCTGTCTTTTTGATACTAGAAGCAATATACGCACCTTCGTCATCATCTGTTACCCAGGCATATCCCTCAAAACCATAATCTCCATTCTTTGTATGTAATATAACATGGAGCCGCATAAGGTCGGTGTCGTTGTATCTTTCACAATCCCTAGGTATAACGAATATCGTGTCTTCATCTGAGGGCGTGAAGTTTTCTGTGCCTTCTTTGAAAAATGTGAGATTCTTGGATTTCAGTTTTTCTGCCACAAAACTGTCATTTGCAAGGCCCTTGAAAAAGTTTACAATCTGGATATAAGAATCATCGAGTTCGGTTTCATCGGATACTTCAGAAAAGGCTTCACTCAGTTTTTCCTTCTGTTCTTCCGTCAGGTCATCAATGGTTGGGACGAATTTTTCATAGTCATGTATCATATACTCACATGGATTGTAGCGGTACAATATGCTGTCAGTCTGATTAAACTCTTCCTTCTGCGTACGGGAATATGCTTCCAATATTCCCGTGCCGAAGTAGCCTGAGACATTGAAATGTTTGGCGTAGCTGTCGATATCATCAGATGCCAGATCACAGACCTCGTTATAGATAAGCTGTCCGGCGCGGGCAAAGCTCTTGTTTTTGATATCGCCATACATCTCCATACCACCGGTTATTATACGCACATTGCCTATCTTTACTGGCTCGGTTGTCGACGCGATCGTATCGCTTATATCCGAATCGGTCGTGCTCTCTGTATCAGTAACAATATCATTTGTTTCGTTGGTGCTCTCTGTGTCGGTGGTAATTTCATTTGTTTCGTTAGTGCTCACAGCGGATGCTTCACTGTTTGTATCGGCATTGGAATTTACGCCATTCTTTCCTGTGCTTCCGCAGCCTGCTGACGAAATTACCATGGCGATAGCCATAGCCGATATTATGGTTTTTTTCATTATGTTTTTCTTCATAATGTCTCCTTCCTTGAATGGTATTGATTACAGAGTTTAGCAGGATATAATTCAAAAAGCAATCCGTTTTACAGCTTTTTCATTTGATTTAATTAGATTTTAATTAATTTTTTCTTATGTTATCACATATTTCACAATTGTTTCACAATATTATAGATAGTTCATATTCATATTATCAAAATAGAGTGTGAGGGTTGATTATTTGGCGAGAATGTGGTAGGATTTATACATGACCCTCGCCAGGTTATATATATAGCCATATCAAGTAGTCAAGGAGGATATCGGACTAAAATGAAAAACAGCCAGATTTATTACAGCGTAGGCGCATTGTTATATTGCCCGGCTAATCAAAAGAATATTGTAGCATCCCTGCAGGAGGAGAAATTCGGCACACGTTTTTCGCTTGCACTCTGCCTGGAGGATACGATAAACGACAACTTTGTAGAAGAGGCAGAAAATATTCTGGTCGAATCATTAAAAAAAATCTACATCTCATATCAGAAAAAAAATTTTTATCTGCCGAAGATCTTTATCAGGATTCGTAACTCCGGTCAGATCCCGCGACTTGTAAAAGCACTTGGTCAGGCATGTGAAATCCTGACCGGCTTTATCATTCCGAAGTTCTCACCTTCCAACTCACAGGAATTCATTCAGGCGATCATTTCGGCAAATGAAACCTCTGCCGGACCGATCTATATGATGCCGATTTACGAAAGCGGCGCGATGATCGATCTGCGCACGCGCTATGAAATTCTATACCAGTTGAAGGATGATCTTGATGCCGTAAAAGATCGTGTGCTGAATATCCGTGTTGGTGGAAATGACCTTTGCCATATTTTCGGTTTCAGACGTCACGCCAACGAATCCATCCATCGGATCGCGCCGGTTGCAAACATCTTTTCGGATATCATCACGGTATATGGTTCCGATTATTGCATATCAGGTCCTGTTTGGGAATATTATTCCGGTGAGAATTGGGAATCCGGTCTCCGGTCCGAGATTGCCGACGATAAGCTTTGCGGCTTTATCGGCAAAACAGTGATCCATCCGAACCAAATCCGTGTAGTAAATGAAGAATACCAGGTAAACCGCACTGATTTCAACGATGCTCAAGAAATCCTGAACTGGAATCAGACATCGAATGCTTACGTATCCGGCAACCATGCCAGAGAACGTATGAATGAATATAAGACTCATACCAATTGGGCGCAGCAAACGCTCTACCTCGCGCAGACCTTCGGTATCCGCGAGGACGGCGCATCCAAAAATGATGCGATAAATGAAAACCCCAAGGTCATCCTTATCGGATGATCTTGGGAATTTCTATATACGATACCACTCTCTCCTTTGGCTGGAAGCTCCAGGAAACCTCTCTTCCCAATACCAGATTCAGCGCAATATTGGGAATATTAATATCCTCTGCAAGACATGACATTTGGAGTCCTCCGGACATTCTGGTATTCACCTCCAGCAGATACGGCATTCCATCCCTGAGCTTAAATTGAATATTGCACGGACACTTAAGCTTTGTCTTTTCCATGATCGCATGAACCATCTTCAGGATTTCCTCGTCATAATGAATCTCCTCCTGTCTGGCTGAACCTTTGTAACGCGGTACTGCGATCAGACCTGTCGGTGTATTCAGGCAATCCACACTGATTTCCTCGCCCGGCAAGTACGGCATCACCATCAATGGCGAAAAGGATCCGAGACCCATAAGTCCTTCCAGATAATCTTCGTAGGAGGTCTGAGCACCCGGGTAAATCCGCAGACTTTTACTTTTATCCACATTCTCGGCAATGCGCCTGTAACTCATAGCTCCTTCATCCTGTACAAACTTCACACATACCTGATCGTAATCCTCACGCAGCCTTGCATACTCGCGTACAAATCCATCCACATCGGTCACGATAGCATAATCGGGAATATGGATCTCACTGCACTCTTTGAAAAAATCATAAGCCGCCGCTTTGTCATTCAAAAGCCGGATCACTTCATAGTCATCCACCATAATTCTAACGCCAATCTCTTCAAAGCGCTTTCTGTTTTGGCTGATATCTACCATCTTGCGTCTGGGCACAAACACATCGACATGATGTTCCACACAGAAATCCAGACAATACCTGAGATACTCCTCG
>Ga0310786_10010213_pt1 | contig 11830 bp, 7 predicted proteins | sample AusTroGonzalo_MG_FD_203881 | JGI IMG/M metagenome (GOLD analysis project Ga0310786, IMG submission 203881) | Bovine rumen microbial communities from tropical cattle in Woodstock, Queensland, Australia - Gonzalo_03 (v2) (version 2) | ecosystem: Host-associated > Mammals > Digestive system >... | reverse complement strand
TGCTCAGAGCCGTAAGGGTAACTGACAGAGCCACGTCTCCACCGGCCAACTTTGAGAACACGTTTGATGAGCTTCCGCCAGGGCAACAGGCAATCAGGATCAGACCTATAAAGAAAACAGGTCCCAGTCCGAACAGTTTAGCCAGCCCCAGCGCTATTATCGGAAGAAGTACCAACTGTCCAAACAAAGCCACGGCTATCGGCCAAGGATGACGGAACACCTTACCAAAATCCTCAAAACGGAGCGTAAGCCCCAGATCAAACATCAAGAGCGTGAGTATCGGCAGCACAATCCATATCGTATTCATAGACGTATCATTTTTTCAGCCCGCAAAGATACACCATTTTTTTAACGCAGTGAACCCCTCCACAAGCTCTGCAGAGGGGTTCACCGTGTTACAATTTGGCAAGATTATTTGAAACCGGTCTCTGCCCAGGGAATCCACTTCTGGACCTCCTTGTCGGCAAGAGTCTCGTCAACATGCATGATGATGGTGTTGGCATCTTCCTTGCCCAGCAGGAACTTGTCGATGAATGCCTCAACCTCGGGATACTGGCTCTGGGGCAGCTGGCAGTGGCCATGCTTGCCTTGGATTGAGAATCCCATACGGTCCTCAATACCGAACTTCTTCCAAACCTCACGTGCAGCTACGCATGAAACGTAACCTGCCTCATCGGCCAGCCACTCGTAATCGGTGTTACCCAGAACCAGAAGGGCACGCGGGCAAACCAGAGCGCAGAGCTCGTGATGGTCATAAGGAAGCTTTGATACGTTGTCTTCCTTCCAATCCCACATGGACTCCATGAACCAGTGGTTGTCTGTATTTCCAAGATTCTCAACATTACCCAGAGTCTGTGAAACACGCCATGCAGCAGCACCACCGCCACCGGGCTCCTGAGCGATAGTCAGGGCAATACGCTCGTCAAGGGCGCCTGACCAAAGAGCCATCTTACCGGCATATGAGCAACCTGTAATACCGATATGCTTCATATCGATCTTGCTGGCAGCCTCGCCCACAATCTCCAGACCGTCAATGAGGCGGCTTACACCCCATGCCCACTCTGAATATGCGCCGTTGTCAACCAGCTCGGGATAGAGCTTATCAAACGGATATGAACCGCGGCCAGGCCTCTGTCCGCCACCGCCGAATCCACCCATCATCTGGGAGTAGCTGTTAACCTGACGCTCGCTAAAGTTTACGGTAGCGATCTTGCGATCAGTGAAGAACTGACGCGGCAGGGCATTGTTTGAAGCGCCTATCATAAGCGGGAACGGGCCGTCGCCTTCAGGATAGGTTATCTTGGCCGATATCTCCAGCGTCTCACCGTTACGGGTAACCTTTACGGTAAGGGTTCCGTTCTCAATCGATGCCTCTATATCTTTCTTGTCAATCATAGGCTTCTCACCTATCTCATAGTGCTGGAGCTCACGTACAATCTCAGCACGGCGCTGCTCCCAGTCCTTGAATTTCTTGACCTGTTTCTTGCTGTTTGAGAACTCAAACGGGTTTGGCAGGGTTGCCAGGTCAGTTGCCTCATCCACTGTGGGGAACGCGGGTGCAGGATACTTGGAACCTGCAAACTCCTGGTCATATACCAGAGGAATTGACTTCTGTGCCATTGCTGCGGTAGCAGTCAGGACTGCGGCTGCAACCAAAAAGGATTTGATTCTCTTCATTATATTTCAGTTTTAGGTTAATGAATCCGCTTAAAGCAAGCCCAAATATAGGCTTTATAAATAATATAACGTAGCCAACTTATAGTTAAAGCATCAAAAAACGCAAAAAAAAATCAGAACTCCAGACGCATTTTGATTGGAAGATGGTCCGAATAGCCGCCTTGGTAACGCCGTCCGTTATATGTGCGAAAAGGCTTTACACCACCATATGCATCGTCATCGGCAAGAAGGAACGGAACCGCCATGACACCGGCATCGGCCATTCCAGTGCAGCCAAGTCCGTTCAGCAGGGATGCCGACACCACAAACTGGTCATACGTATCCCACTCTCCCTGATATTTATAGCTCCCCTGCTCCACCGCATCCATGACCGTCACCAGTTCGCGGTCATCAAGTTTCTCTGCCGATGCAAACGCATGCGCCTTTAGTCCCTCACGCACCGAGGCGGCGTCAGGTCCGTCGTTGAGGTCACCCATTACGATGACATACGGTTTGCGGCGTACCCTGAAAATACTGTCAACCGAACGTCTCACCACGCCGGCCGCGCACACCCTGAGCCGCTCCGTCTCTTCCGTACCGCCATACCGGCTGGGCCAGTGGCAGACATACAGGTCAAGTGTGTCCAGATTCTCAAGCGCGCCTGTAACATGCAGGATATCGCGCGTAGCACCACCTCCGTAAGGGGTCAGGTCAACACGCAGCGACTCATGCGCTATAAGACGGAAAAAACTCCGGCGATAAAGCAGCGCAACGTCTATACCACGGCGGTCAGGCGAATCGGTCATGACAAAACGGTATCCGGCCTCCTTAAGCGCCGACCTGGTCGTAAGGTCTGTCATAACGGTCTCATTCTCAACCTCAGACAGCCCTACTATGGCAGGAGCCGTATCCTCATCGGCCGCCACGATAACCTTTGAGAGAGCATCCAGCTTGTCCCAATATCTGGACCGCGTCCAATGGTAATCGCCGTCGGGCGTATAGTCATCATCATCCCTGAGGGGATCATTCTCCGGATCAAAGAGATTCTCGGCATTACAGAACATCACCGTCATGGTCTGCTGTGCAGGCAAAACGGCTGGAAACAGGATGCAAACAAACAGGAAAAGGAATAAACGTTTCATTATCAAATCATTGTTTTACAGAAGGCCGATATTGGTAGCACCCCGCATCGGCCCCCGACAAAGGACGCGGCACGCCTGCCAGGTCTACCGGCCATTCGGCAGAAAGAGTATCGGCAATGCCCCGGGCACATGAAAGGGAATCAAGCGCGAACACCGATCCGTACCCCCTTATGGTGCGGTCCACGAAATTGTACTGGCCGTACACCTTTTTACTGCTGTTCTCAAACACCACACGACTGAATCCTGCATCTGTGGTGTCACGGACCATGACCAGCGAATTGCTCACGGAATAAGGAACCTTCTCGCGAACCGAATCGGCCACATCCACAATGAATTCCGATGCATGATAACCGGTGATTATGCAGTTACGGAAACGGGCGCCCACCAACGGGAAAGCCTCCTCACCGCGTCTGTCTGACAGTACAACCGCCTGGTCGGCCACGTTCCACAATGAGAATGCCGCGATGGTACAGAAAGTAAAGTCCGATACGCCGCCTGCGATATCCAGGCATGACAAGCCCGCATTGGTGATCTGCGAGTTTGCCACCTCAATCCGACATCCGGTAGCCTCTATACAGTTCCTTTTTACATTATGTATGATTGACGACTGTACGGTAAGCTTGGTGTCGGCATATCCTGAACCATAGGCCGAAATACCCCAGTCACCGCCGTGTATGTCACAATATGTCAGCACATTCCCATGACTGCTGCCCCTAAATCTTATACCGCCCCACTGGCCGTTCAACAGGTCATACGGCAGTTCCGGCAGCATCAGGTCCAGACGGTCACCGCGCATCACTATCATGCTGTCAGCCGTTCCGGCGGCCACAAGCCTGCCCCACACATCCAGCACCGCACCGGCGTGGAAATACATACGCACGCCCGGCTTCAGGGTCAGGGTTGCCCCTTCCATAACCTTCAGACTGTCATATATGATATAAGGAAGTCTTGACTCAAAAACAGTATCGGACCCAATACTTACGCCACGCAGACGCACCGCATTACGCCCCTGGGCCGACAGCCTGACGCACTGCACCGCACCGCTCTCAAGCACAAACCTTATTGAATCAAACGCCTCCAGAGGCGCCGCGTCATCCGTAGCCGGAATGTTTACCGACACAAAACAGAACAGGCTGTCGCGTGCAGGGATCTCAAGCCCCGTAATGACAGTACCGCCCTCTCCGTCCAGATTCATGCGGAACGGGCTGCCGCTGCCTCCGCCCATGACCGCATCAAACCGCAGCCCCACGTCATTGGTGTTGTATATCATGAATTGCGCCGATGCCGATGCCACGCCCGTGAAGACGGTATCCATCTTAAGGGTATCGGCCGAAAAGCTGAGCGAATACCGGCTGTCAGCGCTGAACTTCCAGTCATCCTGACATGACAGGACGGCCAGAACAGCTGATAAAACAAATAGAATGCGTGCCGGTTTCATCTGTACATTGCGTTTTGGTGCGCTAAGATAAAACGTAAATCGTAAATAAAAAGTATCTTCGTAGCCCAAAAACACATTTTGTCCGATGAAAGGCCAGCTGCTCAAATTCCTCAAAGACTGGATGCTTGTGATAGGCATGGTATCCGGAGCCGGAGCATACCTCATCTACATGCAGATTCCCTCTCTGCACACAGCAGGCCCGGTATTGGAATTCATCTGCCGGAAAGCCCAGCCCATACTGCTGTTCCTTATGCTCTTTATCAGTTTCAGCCGTATAGAACCGCGTCAGCTGCACCCCACAAGGTGGCATCTAAGGAATCTCGCCATTCAGGTGCTGACGTTCCTTACGCTCTGTTTTACAGTAGTCTGGGCCATGCACAGCACCTCGGCAGCAGCGCAATGGATACTTAGCCACCGCATTCTGTTTGAATCGGCCATGCTCTGCATGATTTGCCCCACTGCCACTGCCTGCGCCGTAGTTACCGGCAAGCTGGGAGGAGACATGGCACAGGTGGTCATGTATACCATTATCATCAATCTTGCAGTATCAATCGTGGTTCCGCTCACAGTTCCGCTGCTCTATCCGCAGGCCGGAATCAGCTTCATTGCGGCATTCAGCCGCATACTGGCCAAGGTGTTCCCGCTGCTTATACTGCCATGCCTCACGGCCTGGGCCGTACGCTGGCTCATGCCGCGGTTCCATGAATGGGTGGCATCCAAGATGAACCTGAGCTTCTATCTGTGGAGTATATCGCTCACCATAGCCATACTCATGAGCACAAGGGCAATAGTCCACAGCGGCTGCGGCATTCTCACCCTCCTGGGCGTGGCACTGGTTTCCATGCTCTGCTGCATTATCCAGTTTGCCCTGGGACGGGTTACCGGACGCAAATCGGGCAGCCGGATAGAGGCCAGCCAGGCATTCGGACAGAAGAACACCGTATTCGGAATCTGGATGGGTTATACATTCTGGAACCCTCTGGTATCCGTTGCAGGAGGATTCTACACCATCTGGCACAACATACACAACACCCGTCAGCTGTACAAAGCACAAAAATGATACAATTGGGGTCAGACCCCTTTTGTATCATTTTTATATCTTTGCAGCGAGATGCAGAGTTATTTCGTAAATAAAATCAAGGACTTTATCAGCCGGAACAACCTTCTGGACAATGGTTCCAACGTGGTTGTGGGTCTTAGCGGAGGGGCCGACAGCACCGCGCTGCTCATGGCACTCAAACGCCTGGGTTACCATATCCATGCCGTACACTGCAACTTCCATCTACGCGGCAGCGAGAGTGACCGCGACCAGGAGTTTGTAACCCAACTGTGCAAAAAACTCGACATAGAACTGACAGTATGCCATTACCACACCAGAGAGTATGCTTCCAGCCACGGGATATCCATAGAGATGGCAGCCCGCGATCTGCGTTACGCTGACTTTAGCCGCATCATGCATGAACGCGGCGCAAGTGCCGTATGCATAGCCCACCACCGTGATGACTCGGTAGAAACCGTACTGCTCAATCTCATCCGGGGCACAGGAATCAAAGGCCTCACGGGCATTAAACCACGCAACGGCTTCATTATCCGCCCGCTCCTATGCGTATCAAGACAGGAGATAGAGGATTTTCTCAAAGACATCGGCCAGCCATACATAACTGACAGCACCAATCTGGAGACAGACTTTACACGCAACAGGATACGTCTTGAACTGCTGCCGCTTATCCGCACAGTCAACCCCGCTGCAGACAGTTCAATAGAGAGTACGGCGCTACATCTGCAGCAGGCATACGCATTCTACAGCCAGGCAATGGAGCAGGCGCGCAAAAAGACAGTATCGGAATGTGAAGGAAGCCTTAATATAGATATCACGTCATTGAGACAGTCGCCATCAGTACAGGGACTTCTGTTTGAGATACTCTCACCGCTGGGGTTCAACGACGCCCAGATTACGGACATCGCAGCATCACTTGACTCCCAACCTGGAACACGTTTCTGTTCCGCCACCCATCAGGTAGTCAAGGATCGGGGCTTCCTTACCGTATCACCCACAGATTCTTATAGGCCTGAGCCCATATCCGTCATCCCTGAACCCGGCACCACGGCAGCCCTACCCGACGGCACACTGTTGGTCATAAATACCGCACAAGCCGGAACACCCATATCCGCAGATCCAAATGTTGCCACTTTCGATGCCGCTCTCATTAACGGTCCCCTTGTGATAAGACCCTGGAAAGACGGAGACTGGTTCATCCCGTTCGGCATGAAAGGACGCAAACTGGTAAGTGACTATCTTACAGACTGTAAGGTCAGCGCATCCAAAAGAGGCAACCAGCTGGTAGTCACATGCGGTGATGACATAATCTGGGTACTTGGCCGCCGCAGCGACAACCGCTACCGTGTAACTCCGCACACCGGCTTGCAGCTTATTCTATCCGTCTCCTAACCCCTCTTTTTATAAAAATTCATACACCTCCCGCTGTCCTTTAAGCCGGATTATGCCCAATAATTCGACTTAAAGCGAATAGTTTTCAACAAAAACATATATTAATGTATTATAATTTTACGTTATAATTAATATTGCTTAACTTTGCGTCCCAATAAAGGACAATAGTCACGTACAATAATGGTTCGAACACTACTTTTCAATAAAACCAATTTCAATCAATTATTTATGAAACAGAAACTGTTTGGAGCAGCCGCATTGGTTGCATTCATTCTTGCTGGAGCATCATGCTCAAAGCAGGAGCAGTCAGAGTTCAACCTGAACTCTGTAAAGCAGGAGGTTACTATCTCCGCAACTGTAACTTACAGCACTGGCGTAGATGTCAATGCCACAAGTTATTCTATCATCAACTCAAAGCCCGCCGCAGGCCGTAAGGTATTCGTTGAGGTTCCCTACGCCCAGTATTCAGCAGGTGTAGCTGCCGCAGACGGCAACAAGATCTTTGAGACAGTAACCGATGAGAACGGTAAGTTCAGCATTACCATTCCCACCAAGAGCACAGGTGTAAACGCCATCATCCGTATGGAGGAGTTCACCGACATTTACCGCACATATGAGAAGATGGGTGCCGACGGCAAACCCGTGTTCAAGACAGAGCTTAGAAACTACCATTTCGACGTAGCAGCCAACGGCCTCAAGCCCGGTGCATTCAAGTTCCCCGAAGAGATTGTGTACTTCAACGAGAAGATCGATGTTGACCAGTTCTCAAACGAGGTTACAATGACCGGTAAGGTTAACCTGGCTTATGAGACAGCTTACCGCAAGGGTGCCTTCAAGGCAGCTGACAAGGCTACAGTTGAGTTCACCATCGTTTACGATGCAGGTACTCCCAACGAGCTTGAGCTCAAGTTCGGTACCACAACCGACGCTCAGGGTAACTACACAATCACCCTTCCCGTCAAGTCTCTTGCCGACGGTTTCAGCATCAAGGGCCTTAAGGTTCTTGGTATCGGTGATAACCAGTTCGTTCACTACGACACAGACTCTACAACAGTCAATATCTACGGTGCTTATGAGCTCCAGAACTTTGGTAACATCCCCGTTGGCGGTTCACTCGCATTCGGTGACATCATTGACGGTGTAACCTACAACCTGGGTGCACAGAACCTTCTGTTCACACCTTATTATAATGCAAACGTTACCGACACAGCCGATCCCGACAACTGGGATGAGAACCTTATCGGTTGGGCTGCCGGTATGGCCGGATTTGACGAGTCATACTCAAAGACCGTCACACTGACAGGTAAGATATACATGCCTTACCTCAAATCATTCGGTGAGGCTGCTTACCGCAACGAGGTTCAGACCATCGTTCTTACAGGCGCCGCTCCTTATGACAACGGTCTTACAGTCATCACCGATGCCAACGGTAACTTCAGCGTTGACATCCCCGTATGCGATGACAATCCTCTTGCATTCAACGTAGAGCTGGCTCAGGATGTTCAGCCCTTCGAGTTCATCGACTCCAAGTCAAGAAAGACCGTTCTCCGCGACGGTGCATACGACGACAACAAGCAGATCAAGGCCGAAGGTTCCGAGTGGTATGAGCTGGGTGACTTCTATTTCATCTACACTCCCGACGGCGGCGAGCAGCCTGCTGAGTGGAACAAGTACCTTATTGGCTGGTACAAGGATGCACAGTTCAACAAGCCCGTTGAGGTTAAGGGTAGCATCCTGTTCGCTGTAGAGACCGAGTACGGTATTGGTACATACGTTCCTCAGACACGCATCGTGACCGTTTATGATGCAACCAATGACCGCACCTTCGCCATCAAGACCAAGGCCAACGGTTCATATGACTTTGAAATTCCTCTGGAGGATGAGAATGACCAGCCCGCAATTGCCATCACATCCGATGAGTATTACACCAACGAGTACGAGCACTTCCCCAAGTACAATTCAACCGAGACCAAGCTCCTGGCCGGAACTTATTCGGTTTACACAACCTCATACAACACCAAGGACGAGTCTGAGGCATGGAACAACCTGGGAACCCAGTACATGTATATCGCATCCGGTGACCTTGACCACGCAACATCCACTTACAATGACAACCTTGCAGGCTGGTTCATCAAGACCGACGGCAACGACGTGCTCTACCAGCAGTCAGTCAAGGCATCAGGTAAGGCTCTCAAGGCCGAGGAGACAGGCTTCCTGACCGGTGAATACAAACCCGCCAAGGGTATGCTTGTAAAGATTACCGTTTACGGTGAGGACATTGCAGTTCTTGCCAACAACAGCGGTATCTTCTCATTCAATGTTCCTCTCAAGAACACCGGTGACGAGACTGCACTTAACGTAGCTGCCGATGACATTGATATAGACAACTTCAAGCACTATTCAGACGCCAGCGGCAAGACCAAGACTCTGGAGGGAACTTACAGCGGCGTAAGCGTTAAGGAGGATGAAGCTACCTGGAACGACCTTGGCACCGTATACTACAAGTTCACACCTACAACTCCGTTCGATATGTGGACCGACTATGCACAGTACATCGCAGGCTGGGTTTACAAGAAAGGCTACAATGTAAGGACAGCTGTCAACGGTTCTGTCAAGATAGCTCAGGAGACCGGTTTCTGGACAGGTAACTATGTTGAGGGAAAGAACATTCCTGTCAAGATTGAGGTCAACACCAGTGAGATTTACGTTGCTCCTACTGACAATGAAGGAAACTACAGCATTGAGGTTCTGCAGCAGTTTGCCGATGACGAGCCTGCAATCAATTGGCACAGCATCGACCTGAATCCCGAGGAGATAGGAATGGACTTCACACACTACCGTAACCCGGGTTCAGACGCAACAATGAAACTTGAAGGTAAGTATACCGAAAAGAGCACTGTCAATCCTTCAACCAAATGGACCGAGCAGGGTACACGTTACTACAGCTTTGCTGCCGATGGAACTCCCAAGAACTGGACAACCCAGCTTTGCGGATGGGCTGTATGGGGCAGCGATGAAAAGAACACAATCTCTGTTATCGGCGCCGTCAAGAAGGCTATCGAGAAACTTGATGGTACTGATCCCGTTGAGGCTTGGGACAATGCAGGTTACGTTTATGTAACAGCTAAGGTTAAGATAGGTACCGCAACCCACACCTTCAAAGTTGCTACAAGCTCTAACGGTCAGTTCAGACTCAACCAGATCAAGGTTAAGGAGATTCCCGAAGACATCAAACTGACAATCACCGTCAGCGACTTTGATGACAATGCATTCAAGCACTGGACCGACAAGGGTGACAAGAACTCAAATGTAACCATCTCCGGTACATACTCATCAGAGGACAACATCTACGAGCAGACTATCAACAAGGATGGTTCTACATTTGACCTGACAAAGGGCACACCCTCTTCAGCTAAGATGACCTTCACTCCCAGCGGTGCAACCGAAGGCTGGGCATCATACAGCTGGGCTAGTATGATCAACGATTAATACTGTCATTCCTTAATTCAATAAAAACGATTAGTTATGACAATTAAGAAAATAACAGCCATTCTGATGCTGTCAGTACTCCCACTGGGAGTCCTGACGGCCCAGGATGAGAAAGATTACCTGCCCAAGGCCGGTGATCTGGCTATAGGAATTGATATGCAACCCATATACAGCTTCTTTGGAAACCTTGCCAACGGTGATGCCGGAAACGGCCTTGGCCAGTTTGGCGGTGAGGATGCTCTGGGTATTACCGGCGTATCAATCATGGGCAAATACATGCTTGACAACACCACGGCACTGCGCGTGAACCTGGGCGTTGACAAGAACCTGTCCCATGATTTCGAATACAGCATTGATGATGAGGCAAAATTCTTCAACCCTATGTCAGAATCAAAGGTTGAGGATCTTACCAAGCGCAACAGAGTCAGCTATTCACTGTCTGCAGGCATTGAGTTCCGCAAAGGAAACAACCGCATACAGGGTTACTACGGAGGCGACCTTGTGCTGGGTCTCAACAAGGATCACTACACATTCACATACGGAAACGCCATCACTGACGTAAACCAGGCTCCTTCACGCAACGGCTACAACGGTGTAGGTCTTGGAGTCAACAACGTCCCCTACTGGACAAGAACCTACATTACAGAGTCTTTTGAGAGCACTATTTTTGCAGGTGTTGCAGGTAAGGTAGGCGTTGAGTACTTTGTAGTGCCCAAGCTTGCTTTCGGAGGTGAGGTTTCACTGCTTATCGGTGAGGCTTTCCAGAAAGGTTCATACACCAAGTCTGAAGGTTACAACTCTACAACCGCACAGGTTGAGGAGCACACCGAGCTTGAGAGCCCCGCTTCCCGCACATTCCACATCGGAACCGAGAATATGGGTGGTAAGCTGTTCATGATTTTTTACTTCTGATCAGACAGCTTCCTAAAACAAATCGGGCCGTCCAATCCGGACGGCCCGATTTATTTATATATCCCTATGGGATTACTTCTTGGCGGCAAGAGCCTGAGCTACGTCAACGGCGCAAGCAACTGAGCAACCTACCATCGGGTTGTTACCTATGCCCAGGAAACCCATCATCTCAACGTGTGCGGGAACTGAAGAAGAACCTGCAAACTGAGCGTCAGAGTGCATACGACCCATGGTGTCAGTCATACCGTATGAAGCGGGACCAGCGGCCATGTTATCGGGATGCAGGGTACGGCCTGTACCACCACCTGATGCTACAGAGAAGTAAGGCTTGCCAGCCAGAACACGCTCCTTCTTGTAAGTACCTGCTACGGGGTGCTGGAAACGTGTGGGGTTGGTTGAGTTACCTGTGATAGATACGTCAACACCCTCCTTCCACATGATAGCTACGCCCTCACGAACGTCGTCTGCGCCATAGCACTTAACCTTGGCACGGGGACCGTCGCTGTAAGGAATGGTCTTAACCACCTTGAGCTTACCGGTATAGTAGTCAAACTTGGTCTGTACATAAGTGAAACCGTTGATACGGCTGATGATCTGTGCGGCATCCTTGCCCAGACCGTTCAGGATAACGCGCAGAGGCTGCTTACGTACCTTATCGGCCTTAGCGGCAATCTTGATGGCACCCTCGGCGGCAGCAAAACTCTCGTGACCGGCCAGGAATGCAAAGCACTGTGTCTTCTCTGA
>Ga0310786_10010211_pt1 | contig 11830 bp, 7 predicted proteins | sample AusTroGonzalo_MG_FD_203881 | JGI IMG/M metagenome (GOLD analysis project Ga0310786, IMG submission 203881) | Bovine rumen microbial communities from tropical cattle in Woodstock, Queensland, Australia - Gonzalo_03 (v2) (version 2) | ecosystem: Host-associated > Mammals > Digestive system >... | reverse complement strand
ATAGAGAAGGCGCCGTTAGATTCCAGGATATAGGAGGAATAGACGGGGAGATAGGCGGTGAGGTCCCAGACGATAAGCTGCTCCTTGTTGCCGACATTGAGGACGCGCGTGGCGTTAACAGTGCCTACGTGGTTGCCGTTCATGTACCACACGGCGTTGTCTGCAAGGGTTGTGGAGACGTTGGTGGCACGCACACAGAAGAGGGTGTGGTTGGCCTGCACCTTGTAGTGGTTCCAGAATTCCTTCTTCAGCGAGAGAGCCATATCGTTCTTGCCCTTGCCGCATTTGAGGGTGATGCTGTTGGCTGAGCGCTGGTAGGTGATATTGGACTGCGCCACACGGTTTTGGTCGCCCGTCTGCCAGTCAGAGTACTTGAAAACATAAGGCACGCTACTGTCCTCCTTGGGGGGAGCAGGCTGCCTGTCGCTGATGGTGATGGGTGTGGCATCATCTGTCGTAAGAGAGACGGTCTGCACGGTGCCGTCGTAGCGGATACGTTTATTGACTACGCTGGAAAGGTCGATGCCTGTGCCGCGGTCAGGACTGACAAGGACGAGGTCGAAGGTGCGCTGCTGGTGCATGCCCGCAAAGGAGCCTTCGCACGGACCAATCGTGAGCGTCTGCGAGGCATCGTCCCAGGAGAAGCGGATGGTGGAATAGGCTCCTTGCTCGTAGCGATAGCTGTCACCCTCGTCCTCATAGAGCAGGAAGTCGCCATCAGCTCCAGGGTAGATGCGGAGTTGCATGGAGTCAGCACGTTGCACATCGAGGGTGCTTTGAGCGTTATAGGCGTAGGGCAGAATGGTGCCCGCTGGCAGGTAGATGGGAATCATGCCGACTTCCACCTGGCGCGTAACGTTCTTGCCGCCAGCAACCTGCTCGCCGCTCCAGAAGTCTACCCATGTACCTGCAGGAAGATAGACTGATCGCGACTTGGCTCCTTCTTTGACGACTGGCGCTACGAGTAGCTTGCGGCCGAACATAAACTGAGTGGGCAGGTTCTGGCATTTGGCGACATCGGGATAGGCCATGTGCATCGCATTCATCATGGAGAGGCCGCTCTGATGGATGTCCCAAGCGGTGCTGTAGATATAGGGCATGAGGTGGTAACGGAAGTTGATCCACGCATCAAACAGGTCGTACCAAGGAGTGCCGGCTTCGCCAAAGCGGTAGATGGCCTTGTCGATGCCTGCGCCGTGGGAGCGCATCATGGCGCAGAACGTGGCAAACTGGAACCAGCGGGCATAGAGCTCCTGATAGCGCTTGTTGCCTACACCCTGAAAGTCGCCGATGAAGAAAGCGCCGATGTCCGAGTTCCAATGGGGGTTGCCACAGATGCTGAAGTTGAGGGCAGCGGGAATCTGCTTCTGGAGCGTCTCCCAAGAAGCTGTCACGTCGCCGCTCCACACATTGGCACCTGTGCGCTGAAGGCCGGCATAGGCGCTACGGGTGAGGATGCAGACGCGCTTGTCGCTGAGTTCGGGCTGCAGGCGATGGTGGTCATAGATACCTCCTACGTGCATGAGGGGGAAGGCATTGCGCACCTGTCGCCACGTACAGCCAAGACCTGTCACGAAGTCGAAGGTCTGCTCCATCTCACTACCGCCTTGATAATGATCGGGCTCGCTGGAATCCAGCCAGTAGCCGTCAACGCCTTTGGAGATTATATTATTATAATAGGTGTCCCAATAGTAGTCGCGCGCGGCAGCGTTGTAGGGGTCGTAGATGGCTACGCCGGCATCGCCCGGATAGGTGGTAGTCATGAGTTTATCACCTTGCTTGATGAGCATATTGTTCGCCTTCAAGTAGGCGTATGGCTTGGTCTCAGGTCCGAAATTGGCCCAGGTAGAGATAATCATGTGACCATCCTGGCTGTGGATGGAGTCTATCATCTGCTGATAATTCTTAAAGTCGGGATTCAGGAACTCGAGGGCGTTCCAGTGGGCGTTGTTGCCCCAGTACTGCCAGTCCTGAACGACGCAGTCTATGGGCACGGCCAGCTCGCGGTACCTGGTCATTACGCCCATCGTCTCGTTGGCGCTCTGGTAGCGTTCCTTGCTCTGGAAATAGCCGTAGGCCCAAAGGGGAATCATCGGTACCTGCCCTGTCAACTGGCGCATATTAGCCACGGACTGTTCGCCGTTACCCACCATGAAGAAGTAATCTACACCGTAGCCGACAGCGGACTCCATCTTGAGCGTGTTCGATGATTCGGAATAGCTCGTGGGCGAAGCGTTGTTCCAAAAAAGGGAATAGCCCTTGGTGGAATAGAAATAAGGAATCCAAACGGACATATTGCCCTCAATCATATTGCTATATGTAGCATCGCGCTGGTTGAAACGGTTATTCTGGAGCTGTCCGAGGCCATAGATCTGCTCCGTGGAGGTAAGCGTAAATTGTGAACTCACCTTATATGAGACAAATGGGCCGTCCTGACACGCCGTGAGAACGGTGCCGCTGGCTTTCTCACTCAGCAGCTGGGTGCCATCGGATGTATAGAACTTAATCTGTCCGGTACGGGTATTGACACGTACATCGAGCGCCGATGTCTTTAACGACTGGGTAGAGGCATCAACCTCTGCCTGTTCTACAGGCACATCCTGCTTGGCCAGCGTAACAGCCAACTGCTGGCGAGGCACGCTGCTCTCTGTCATATATTTCCGCACGTTGACGATGGATGGCGTATAGAATGCAACCTCCGTCACCACATTCTTAATCGTGCCGCGATAGTCCGCCTGACCATAGGGATTATCCTGACCGGCAGCTGAGACTTGAGCGATGGTGGGATATAAAAGCGTCAAAGGATGCGCCATGAATAATACGGACAGCGCAAAGAGAACACGTTTCATGTCTGTATGGATTTAAGTGATGATTAGAAGTTCGGATTTAGTGATGAAAGACGGCGCAAAGGTAAGGAAAAATCATAAAAGTGAGTCGCATAGAAACATTTTTCTTTTCTAACCAAGACGATTCTATAGAAAATGTCTTACTACAGCAAATTCAACAAACGAAAATCAGCAACCGGAAGCGTTTCCAGTTGCTGACGATTGTCACGTGGACCAGCTAGGGCTTGAACCTAGGACCTCCAGATTATGAGTCTGTTGCTCTAACCAACTGAGCTACAAGTCCAGTCTTTTCTCTTTGCGGCTGCAAAAGTAATGCAAAATGCGGGGACTTGCAAGAAATTGTGGCAAAAAGTGCTGATTTTAGTGATGAGAACACTTTCTGCTACTCGCCAAAGGTGTCCAAATGTGCCAATGTCTGGAGACGACGCATGGCTGCAGCATCGTCCTTAGGACATATCATGAGAACGCCGTCCTCTTCCGTGATGACAAAGTTATCGAGGCCGCTGATGGCAGCGATGTGGCCTGAAGGAAGGCGTACGATATTATTGGTGGCATTGTCGAAGAGGGCTTCGCTGTGGATGGTGGTATTCTGGCGGCCGTCGCTGTGAATGTCTGTTGGAGGCTGCGGAGTGTTGGTCCGTTCATGGAGCGCAGCATCAAGGGCGATGCTCTCCCAAGTGCCCAGATCGGCCCAGCCGAAATGGCAACGTTGCACATAGCGGTGAGCAGTATGCTCCAGCAACGCGTACTCCAACGACAGATTGGGTAACGAGCGATAGCACTGTGGTGCCGCATCCGTCGTTGCCGTAGCACCCAAGTTGACCAGTTCGGGGAAGTCAGCACGATACTCCGGGACATGCTTGACAATATTCTCGTTCATGTACTGAGCGCCAAAAACGAAGGCACCCGTGTTCCACATGAACTCACCACTATCCATGAAGACCTGTGCGAATTCACGGTTGGGCTTCTCCGTGAAGGCCTTGATATGGAAAATATCGGAAGAACGCTTGCCCGGTTCACCCAACTGGACATAACCATAAGCTGTCTCAGGGCGAGTGGGAGGAACGCCAAGGGTGATTATACCCTCGTTGGTACTGGCGATTGTCAAGGCATGTAGCACATCACGCTCAAAGAGATCTGCACCATAAATCTGCTGGTCTGCAGGAGAGACAACGATGCACGCTTCAGGACAGAGATTGGCAATAGCGCTGGTAGCCCATGTCACAGGAGCCAACGTGCCACGACGCACGGGCTCTGCAAAAATCTGATGACGTGGAACTTGTGGCAGCTGTTCCTGGAGCAAAGGAAGATAATGAACTTGCGTGGAGATAAAGATATTCTCCGGCGCTATAAAACGGGCAAAGCGGTCGTATGTCTGCTGAATGAGCGTACGGCCGGTACCTGTAAAATCAATGAACTGTTTTGGACATTGTTCGCGGCTGACAGGCCATAGGCGGCTGCCTACGCCTCCAGCAAGTATCAAGCAATAAAAGCTTTTTGAGAATGATGGCATGAGGTCTAATTACACGTTCGAAAACGGTTAGTTGATGTATTTCGTTGCGCTAAGGTAGCGCTTTTTTCCGATATGTTCCAAACTTTAATCTACTTTTTATGCAAAAAGGGTTGTTTTTGTGAAAAAAGCACTACTTTTGTGCCATCAATAATCACTAAAAGTTCAGCTTATGAACGTAAAGATGGAAGACAGTTGGCGCCGACGCCTTGCTGCAGAGTTTGAGAAACCTTACTTTGCAGAGCTCGCGGCTTTCGTGCGACAGGAATATGCCGCAGGACCCTGCTATCCTCCTGGCGGCAAGATTTTCAACGCCTTCAATACAACACCCTTCGAGGATGTGAAAGTTGTCATCCTGGGACAAGATCCCTACCACGAACCAGGTCAGGCAATGGGCCTTTCGTTTTCAGTTCCAGAAGGTGTCATGCTGCCCCCGTCGCTCAGGAATATCTACGCTGAAATCCGTAATGAACTGGGAACTGAGCCTCCTGCCTCTGGCGACTTGACACGCTGGGCGCGACAAGGTGTATTGTTGTTAAATGCCACGCTGACGGTACGACAAGGACAAGCCGCCTCGCATCAGCGACGTGGATGGGAGGTTTTCACCGATGCTGCCATCCGCACATTAGCGGCAGAGCGTGAACATCTAGTATTCATGTTGTGGGGCGCTTACGCCGGTGCAAAGGCACAATTCATTGATGCCCAACGCCATTTGGTGTTACGTTCTGCACATCCATCGCCGCTCTCGGCTACTCGCGGCTTCTTCGGGAACCACCACTTCCAACTATGTAATGACTACCTGAAGCAATGGGGACAGGAGCCTATTGCATGGTAAAACACGATTCAAGATGGAACATAGATTACCACCAATATTGGAAATAGGGGATGTGCTGATAAGCACAGATATCCTCACGGAACCATTCTGCTGTGACCTGGATGCCTGCGGCGGTGCGTGCTGTATCGAGGGCGATGCGGGAGCACCTGTCACACTGGATGAAATCAGTGAGATAGAGGCATCGCTGGATGAGGCGTGGCCACAGATGTCCGCATCGGCACAGAGCGTAGTGGATCGTCAGGGTGTCGCTTACACAGATGTAGAGGGAGACTTGGTGACAAGCATCGTTGGAGGTAAGGACTGTGTGTTTACCTACTACCATCACGGCGGTGGCGAACTTCCTGAAGGCTGCTGCCTGTGTGCCTTGGAAAAGGCTTTCAGAGATGGACGCTCACGCTTCGTCAAACCCATCTCTTGCGCCCTCTACCCTATCCGTGAAAAACGTTTTGCCGGTGGACTAGTAGGACTGAATTATCATCGCTGGGCCATCTGCGAAGGTGCACGAAAAAAGGGACAGGAATTAAACCTGCCCCTCTATAGGTTTCTACGCGAACCCCTCATCAGACGATTCGGCGAGGAATGGTATCATGAACTTGAGACTGTAGCAGAAGAACTTAGTCATCAAGCATCGATATTGGCGTAGTTCGCGTTCTTCTCGATGAATTCGCGACGAGGAGCTACATCCTCGCCCATCAGCATAGAGAAGACATAATCAGCGCCCGCAGCATCTTCAATCGTCACTTGCTTGAGCAGACGTGTCTCAGGATTCATAGTCGTCTCCCAAAGCTGCTCCGGGTTCATCTCACCAAGACCTTTATAACGCTGGGTATAAACGCCCTGCTCCTGACCGTCGTTGTACTTCAGCAAGAACTGCATACGCTGCTGGTCGTTATAACAGTACTCCTCAATTTTGCCCTTCTTGCAACGATAGAGAGGCGGCGTAGCGATGTACAGGTGGCCTTTCTGGATCAATTCGGGCATATAGCGGTAGAAGAGGGTCATCAAGAGGGTGTCGATGTGATAACCATCGACGTCGGCGTCGGTCATGATGACAATCTTGTGATAACGCAGCTTGTCATAGTTGGCTTCCTTGCTATCTTCGCCGAGACCATAGCGCACACCAAGAGCCTGAATAATATTATTTACTTCCTCATGTTCAAAGGCTTTGTGCCACATCACACGCTCAACATTGAAAATCTTACCACGGATAGGCAGGATGGCCTGGAAGTGACGGTTACGGCCCTGCTTGGCGCTACCGCCTGCAGAATCACCCTCAACGATGAACATCTCGCAGTTGGCAGGGTCGCGGTCAGAACAGTCAGCAAGCTTACCAGGCAGGCCACCACCACTCATCGGCGACTTGCGCTGCACACTCTCGCGAGCCTTACGGGCTGCAACACGGGCCGTTGCGGCCAGGATGACTTTATCGACGATGAGCTTAGCTTCCTTCGGGTGCTCCTCAAGGTAGTTGTTGAGCGCCTCGCCGACAGCCTGTTGAACGGCACCTGCGACCTCGCTGTTTCCCAACTTGGTCTTGGTCTGACCCTCAAACTGAGGCTCTGCGACCTTAATGCTAATGACGGCAGTAAGACCCTCGCGGAAGTCCTCACCGGAGATTTCCACCTTATTCTTCTCCAACTTCTCTAATTCCTTAGTGCATTGCTCCTCAGCGTACTTCTTCAAAGTACGTGTGAGTGCCATACGGAAGCCCTGGAGGTGAGTACCACCCTCAATAGTATTGATATTGTTGACGTAAGAATGGAGGTTTTCTGAGTAGGCTGTGTTATACATGATAGCACACTCGATAGGAATGCCTTGCTTCTCAGTGTTCAGATAGATCACATCGTTGAAAAGATGGGTACGGGTACTATCAATATAGCGCACAAATTCCTGAAGGCCATCCTTGGAGTAGAATACATCCTGACGGGTGTTACCCTCTTCGTCAGGGCGCATATCTGTCAGCGTGATGGTGATACCTGCGTTGAGGAATGCCAACTCACGCATACGGTTGGCCAGAATATCATACTTATACTCTGTGGTGATGAAAATGGTGTTGTCTGGCCAGAACTGCTGACGTGTACCACGCAAATCTGTCTCGCCGACGACCTTCACATCATAAAGGGGCTTACCCTTCTCGTATTCCTGCTGATAGATTTTGCCATCGCGGAAGACTTGGCTCTTCATGTGGGTTGAGAGCGCGTTGACACAGCTGACGCCAACGCCATGAAGACCGCCGGAGACCTTGTAAGAGCCCTTGTCGAACTTACCACCAGCATGAAGCACGGTCATAACGACTTCAAGTGCACTCTTATGCTCCTTCTCGTGCATATCTACGGGGATACCACGACCATTGTCTTGCACAGTGATTGAATTGTCTTCATTGATTGTCACCTCGATGTGCGTACAGAAACCTGCCAACGCTTCATCGATGGAGTTATCAACGGTCTCATAGACGAGGTGGTGGAGGCCCTTTTCGCTGATGTCGCCGATATACATAGCCGGGCGCTTGCGAACAGCCTCTAAACCTTCCAATACTTGGATGTTACTCGCGCTGTAATTCGCGCCATTCTTGATTTCTTCTTCCATTAGGGGATCTTGATTTAGTTTTGCGTGCAAAGATAATAAGAAAAGTTGAGAGATTAAAGGTTAAGGATTAAAGATTTTCATGTTTTCACAAATTTTCACGTGCGCGCATACGTGCGCGCGCATTATGCGCGATAATAGGTAAGGCAAGGAGCATTAACAGACATATAGATACGAAAATAAGAACAATGAACCTCACGGCCCATTGTTCTTCTAACTGATTGTATTAACTTTGCTATGGACTTTGTCTGAGTAAAAAAATCTCAGACAGGGAGGGGAAACTCACAATGAGTTATCCAAGCTTGGCGATGTGATGAGCCAGCTTAGACTTCAGGTTGGAAGCCTTGTTCTTGTGAATAATGTTCACCTTTGCCAGTTTGTCCAGCATCTTCTGGACTGCAGGGAACTGCTTCTCAGCCTCAGCCTTGTCCGTAGTGGCACGGAGATTGCGTACGGCAGCACGCATAGCTTTAGCGTAATAGCGGTTGTGAAGGCGACGCTTCTGCTCCTGACGGATTCTCTTTAAGGATGACTTATGATTTGCCATTTCAGATTTAGATGTTTTTGTTGAACTTAGTAGTCCATAGCAGAGTCGAACTGCTCTTTAGAGAATGAAAATCTCTCGTCCTAACCGATAGACGAATGGACCATTGTCTCGATTTGCGGGTGCAAAGGTACGGCAAAAAACGTTACCAGCCAAACTTTTCGATGAAAAATGTGAAGATTAATACGATTTTGTTACTTTTTACGACCTTGTTTTACAGTTTTTTGCTACTTTTGTCGCCATCTTTTGTGCAACACTGCCAAAGTTATTTTTTCGCTACAGAATATGCAAAGCTACGGAATAGTCCTTCATTCCATTCGATATAGTGACACGCAAATGATCGTAGATATCTTCACGGAATCTGCGGGTGTAGTACCTTTTATTCTAAGGACTGGACGCATGGGACGAGGAGGATTAAAAGCTAGTTTGTGGCAACCACTGGCATTAGTAGATGTAACATGGGATCACAGGACGAAAGCTAATTTACAGAAAACGCGTGAGCTGGCACTATGGCATCCGTGGCGTACATTGACAGCAGAACCACATAAGGCTGCAATAGGACTGTATCTGAGTGAATTCCTCCATCATGCGCTACGTCATGAGCAAGAGAATAAGCCGCTCTTCAATTACTTGATTAATGCCCTCACATGGTTCGATGAGTCAGAAGAGCACTATGCGAATTTCCATATCGTATTCCTATTACGTCTCACACGCTTCCTGGGCTTCCTGCCCAATGTAGAAGACTGGATGGAAGGAAGCTACTTTGACTTGCAAACTGCCATGTTCACACGCACGCGACCGCTACACGTACATTATTTAAATCCTGAGGAGGCTGTTCTGGTTCCCAAGTTCCTGCGTATGGATTTACGAACAATGCGCGCCGTAGGGCTGAATCGCTTCATCCGTAGGCGCGCATTGGAAATTGTAACAGATTTCTATCGGCTTCATATTCCTGAATTCCCAGAATCACGAAGCTTAGATATCCTTGCTGAAGTGTTTTCTTAGAAAGTGATGGTGAAGGCGTTGACGTCTGTGCCCTCTGTCTCTACAGCGGGTGAGGCATTTTCTTCCGCGGGTTCTTCGCGGTTGGATTTTTCCTGCAAACGCTTGAGATCCTCCTTTTTGCGATCCACGGTAGGTGTGGATTCAATGTCGGAAATGACATCATCGTTATCCAGATCGCTCTCAGAGAAGATAAAGATCTGGCGACGGGGCTTCTGAGGTTTATTGGCTTCGCCACCATAGAAAGCGATACGACGAATATCTTTTTCTTCCTGCTCTTCTTCCATCAGACGGCGCGCTTCTTCGTCCTCACGCTGACGCTTCTGCTCAATGGCTTCCATGCCAGGAATATTCTGAAGTCCAAAGCCTGAGGCAAGGAGCGTGATTTTCACCTTGTCACCAAGGCTGTCATCTGTACCCATACCCCATTTGGTTTCAACGCAGTCCTGATTGAACTTGCTCATGAAATCATTCACCTCATTCATCTCCTCCATTGTAAGCTGACTGTTTTGGTCATTGCGACTAAAGGTGATGTAGAAGAGTACCTTCTTAGAGTTGAAGATATCGTTATTGTTGAGCAAGGGGCTATGAAGTGCTTCCTGGAACGCTTTGGTGACACGATTCTCACCTTCACCGTAACCAGTGGACATGATAGCAACGCCGCCATCCTTCAGCACGGTCTTCACGTCTTGGAAGTCGAGGTTGATAATACCGCGCATCGTAATGATTTCCGCAATGCTCTTGGCTGCAATGCTAAGCGTATCGTCTGCTTTGGCAAAGCCATTAAGAACGGTGAGTTCAGGATAAATCTCACGCAGACGTTCGTTGTTGATAACTAGAAGGGCATCAACGTGTTTAGACATTTCCTCGACGCCGTCAAGTGCCTGATCAATCTTCAGGTGTCCCTCGAAACGGAAGGGGATGGTGACAATGCCCACAGTGAGGATGTCTAGTTCACGTGCACATTGTGCTACAATGGGTGCAGCACCTGTGCCTGTGCCACCGCCCATGCCAGCAGTGATGAAGGCCATACGAGTACCATCCGTAAAGAGTTCCTTGATCTGAGGCAGGGAGTCGAGAGCTGCCTGACGACCTTTCTCAGGCTTATTTCCGGCACCGAGGCCCTCGCCCAACTGCAGTTTATTGGGAACAGGAGAGTCTGTAAGCGCCTTGTTATCTGTATTACAAAGCACGTAGGTTACATCATGGATGCCTTCGTTGAACATGTGAGTCACGGCATTACCGCCACCGCCGCCAACACCGACAACCTTGATGATACTGGGATTGCTGACTTTCAGGTTAAACTGAATTCCTCCAGGTTCGTTATTATAATCTTGTGCCATAATTGTATGCTATTTCTTGATGAATCACTTTGCACGTCCTCACTTCTCTTCCACAAGTGTTTCGGCAAATTTCTTAAACCACTTACTTATCTTGGAAGCCTTGCTGGGACCTTTTTCCTTCTTTTGTGTTTCCTCCTCTTCGCCTTCAACTTGTACTTCGGGTTCTGTTGTCTCGACAGCGGGCTCCTCAATCTTGTTTTCCTTGATGACACCATCGCCGGAACCAGTTTGCATGTTGCCCATGAAAGTAGGCTCTTCGCGGCTAGGATCAAAAAGTCCAGGCTCAGCAGGACGCTCACTGGTGCACTCCATTTCACCTCGACGCAACATGGCAACAAGGGTTGCAAGGGTGTTGGCCTGCGGGTCAAGACGCAAGGTGGTGCTGTACTCCAAAGTTGCAGGCATCAGCCTTGTCTTGATTCTGTCAAAATGATGATACTGTACAAATGCCGCCTCCAAGTTGGGCATATTGGCAGCGCCACCGGTGAAAATAATACCGGCGAGCAGACGGTCGGAGTAATTCTTCAGCTGCTCCCACACGTTGGCAAGGATTTCTTGCTGGCGTGCTTCGATGATATTCAGAAGACGCTTCTCGTCTATCGTACGATCGTTGCTAATATTGATGTTGCGTACTTCAGCATTTTCGGTCTCCTCTGTATAAGCTGAACCATAAGTGCGCTTCAGAGATTCTGCTTCGTCTGGTTCGATGTGCAGGAGAGAGGCAATGTCTGCTGTGATATTATTTCCTCCAAGTGGTATGACTACGAGATGACGCAAAATGTTCTTCTCATAAACCATTACAGTCGTCGTCTCGGCGCCAAAATCAACGAGCGCACAACCAGAACGCTTCTCGGGATCAGTGAGAAGATAACCTGACAGAAGAAGGGGCGAAATAAAGAAATCAGCCTTTTCCAATTTTGCGCCATCAAGGCAGTGACGAAGATTTTCACATAATGTCTTACGAGCAACAATATTCTTGAAACGACCCTCGATGCGATCGCTCATGATACCAACAGGTTCTGTTGTCAAGTGAGCTCCGACACGGAATTCTTGCGTCACAACATCCAAGATTTCTGCGCCTACATAGGGCTGGAGACGGTTTTCATCGCTTAGTGCATCAATGATGTCCTCGCTGATGGCTACCTTCGTGTCCAATTGACGGCGAAC
>Ga0310786_10010210_pt1 | contig 11830 bp, 10 predicted proteins | sample AusTroGonzalo_MG_FD_203881 | JGI IMG/M metagenome (GOLD analysis project Ga0310786, IMG submission 203881) | Bovine rumen microbial communities from tropical cattle in Woodstock, Queensland, Australia - Gonzalo_03 (v2) (version 2) | ecosystem: Host-associated > Mammals > Digestive system >... | reverse complement strand
TTAAATCTTTTGGAGGCGTCGGCTCCCGATAAGGTTGTGGTCAAATTAAAAAGCGTTCTTGAAGAAGAAAAGCAAAACACATAAAATAAATGTTAATCAAAACAACGGATGAAAAGAAATGCTAAAGAGATATGTTGAAAATTTTTTGAGAGCTCTCGGTAAACCGCTGGTGAAATTTATTATTTCGCTCGGCGATTTGGTGTTGTTTATTTTGAAAACCGTTCATCATGCTTTGACACCGCCGTTTTACTTCAAAAACTTTATCAAACAAATTATGGATATCGGTTTTTATTCGTTGCCGGTGGTCGGGTTAACAACGATTTTTGCCGGTATGGTGATTGCCATGCAAAGTTATTCGGGCTTCGGCGGTATGGGCGCGGAAAGCATGGTGGCCGATGTGGTGCTGATTTCGGTGACGCGCGAACTTGCGCCCGTGTTGTCGGCATTGATGGTAGCAGGGCGAATCGGTGCGGCTATGGCGGCCGAAATAGGCACGATGAAAGTGACCGAACAAATTGATGCGCTTGTAACACTCTCGACAAACCCGTTTAAGTATTTGTTTGCACCGCGTTTGTGGGCCGGTTTTGTGATTTTGCCGTTTTTGGTGCTGTTTGGCGATGTTATCGGTATTTTCGGCGGATATATCATCGCGGTTTATAAACTCGGCTTTAATCCGGCAAACTATGTGAATGCCACACTTGATTTTTTGCAGATGCTTGATATTGAAACGGGCGTTGCCAAAGCGGCGGTGTTTGGCTTTATTATTGCTTTGATGGGGTGCTATAACGGTTATAAATCAAAAGGCGGCGCGCAAGGTGTGGGTGAAGCGACGACAAATGCGGTTGTTTCGTCATCCATCCTTATTTTAATTTTTAATTATCTTATTACGGAAATCTTTTTTGCAAAATAGGCGGCGAATATGGATTCAGATGTTAAAATTTCAATTAGAAACCTGCATAAATCTTTTGGGCGCAAAAAGGTTTTAGACGGTGTCGATTTAGATATTTGCAAAGGGCAATCGCTTGTTGTTATCGGCGGTTCGGGCACGGGTAAGTCCGTTTTGATTAAGTGCATTCAGGGGCTTCTTTCGCCCGATGAGGGGTCTATTGAAATAGACGGTGTGGAAACTGTTGGCGGTAAATGCGACCAAAAAGATTTGCATGCCAAAATGGGCATGCTGTTTCAGGGCGGCGCTTTGTTTGACAGTTTGAGCGTTTGGGAAAATGTGGCCTTTTCGCTGATTGAAAACAGAAATTTAAACAAGAATCAGGCAAAAATAGAGGCCATCCGTGTGTTGCGCCAAGTGGGGCTTGCGCCCGATGTGGCCGATTTGTCGCCTTCCGAACTTTCGGGCGGTATGCAAAAACGCGTGGGATTGGCCAGAGCCATTATTACCAAGCCGGAAATCATTTTTTTTGATGAGCCGACCACCGGTCTTGACCCGATTATGGCGGACGTGATTAACGATTTGATTATCGAATCGGCCAAAGGGCTCGGCGCCACCACGTTAACAATTACGCATGATATGGCTTCGGCGCGCAAAATTGCCGACCGAATTGCGATGCTTTATCAGGGCAAGATTATTTGGCAAGGCACGGTTAAAGACATGGAAAAAACAGATAATCCTTATGTGCTCCAGTTTGTAAACGGTTCGGCACAAGGGCCGATTAAGGTGGAGGTGTAAAACATGGCGAAAAAAGCTGCCGTTCAATATGTTTGCCAATCGTGCGGTGCCGTTTATGCCAAATGGCAGGGAAAATGTGATGCCTGCGGAGAGTGGAACACGATTATGGAAGAAAAAATCGAACAAAGCGGCTTTTCGGTTTTGAGCCCGAAGAAAAAAGGCAGCCAAATTGATTTTGTGAATTTAAGCGGCAGCACGCAAACATACGAACGTCTTAAAACGGGTATTAAAGAAATAGACCGTGTTTCGGGCGGCGGTTTGGTGCCGGGGTCGGCCATTTTGGTGGGCGGCGATCCGGGCATAGGAAAATCGACGCTTCTTTTGCAGATTGCGGCCGGTTTGTCGGTGATGGACGGTGTTGGTGATTGTTTTTATATATCGGGCGAAGAGGCAATTGACCAAGTGCGTATCAGAGCACAAAGACTGGGTGTTGCGGACACCGCGGTAAAGCTTGCTTCGACGACCGAAGTAAAAGACATTATAGCGACGATTGATAAAGAAAAACCGAGCGTGGTGATTATTGATTCGATACAAACAATGTATTTGGAAGATGTGGAATCGACACCGGGGAGTGTTTCGCAAGTGAGGGCTTGTGCCTACGAGCTGATTAAACTTGCCAAGAAAAAAGGTTTTGTGCTGTTTTTGGTCGGGCATGTGACCAAACAGGGCGCGATTGCCGGCCCGCGTATTTTGGAGCATATGGTTGATACCGTGCTTTATTTTGAAGGCGAAAGAGGGCACCATTTCCGAATTTTGAGGGCGGTGAAAAACCGCTATGGCGCAACCGATGAAATCGGTGTGTTTGAAATGCAGGACAAAGGTTTGGTTGAAGTTGAAAACCCGTCGGCGCTCTTTTTGGCCGAAAGACAAGGCAATGTTTCGGGAAGCTGCGTTTTTGCCGGTATTGAAGGCTCACGGCCGCTTTTGGTCGAAATTCAAGCCCTCGTGAGCCAAAGCGGTTACAGTGCGCCGAAACGTGCGGTTGTGGGTTGGGATTCAAACAGACTGGCAATGATTTTGGCGGTTTTGGAAGCAAGATGCGGATACAATTTCAGCGGGCAGGATGTTTATTTGAATATTGCGGGCGGCCTTAAAATATCGGAGCCGGCGGCAGATTTGGCCGTGGCGATGGCCGTGATTTCATCTTTAACAAACAAGCCGTTGCCCTCTGATATGGTGATTTTCGGTGAAATCGGGCTGTCGGGTGAAATAAGAGCCGTGTCGCAACCCGCTTTAAGATTAAAAGAAGCCGCAAAACTCGGCTTTACAAGCGCCATTGTGCCGACAAGTTTTAACAAAGAAAAGAAATTAAGCGAGATGACATATTATGAAATCGGCAATGTTCATCGCCTGATTAACTGGTTTAATTAAGAAAGGAAATATCAATGCACCAGCTGAACAATTTGGATGTTATTTTAATTATCGTGACCATTCTCTCAATGGTGATTGCTTTTGCGCGCGGACTTATCAAAGAAGTGCTTTCGGTCATCGGATGGATATTGTCGGCCGTATTTATTTTTTATTTGCTGCCTTATTTGGCGCCGCTGATGAAAAACTATGTGGAAAGCCCGATGATGGCAAGCTTTGTTTCGGCGCTTGTTTTGCTTGTGCTTTTTTATATTTTATGGTTTTTGGCGACCTTCAAAATGCTTAAAAAACTTCGGAAAAGCAAGCTTTCGGGCTTAGATAGAGGCTTAGGGCTCATTTTTGGCTTTTTGCGTGCGTTTTTGCTTGTTGTTTTGTTTGCGATTTTGCTCGAAACGTTGGTGCCGACCGAGATGAAAAATCCGATTTTTGCGGATTCTCACTACTTTAAGACGGCAACAACATTTGCAGAGCCTTTGAAAACTTTGATTCCGGAGGAAACGCTTAATCAATTAAAAGAAAAATCATCGGCAAGAACTTCGCAGTTAAAAGACAATCCGGAAGCTTTGTTTAAAGAATTGGCGGAGCCGAAAACGAAAAAAATAAACAAAGAGGAAGATGCGCCGAAAGAAGAAGGCTATGATAAACAGGAAATTCAAAGCCTCGACAGACTTGTTGAAAACACGGCCGAAGAATAGCGTGTTTGCCTTTTTGTGAAATAAAAGCAAAAAAAAGAATTTTTTGCTTGAAAAATAAAAGTTTAATGATAAATTGAGCCTGAATTCGATTCTATCCCGTGCGGGGGTGTCCGCACAACTCTGTTTTACAGAGGTAACTTTATTTAAAAAAGGAAATATATTATGGTTCGCGTAGGTATTAACGGTTTTGGCCGTATCGGGCGTTTGGTTTTCAGAGCCGCACAATCAAGAAAAGACATTGAAGTTGTTGCCATCAACGATTTGATTGACGTTGATTATATGGCTTATATGCTTAAATATGACACAATGCACGGTCGTTTTGACGGCACGGTTGAAGTCCGTGACGGTAAGCTTGTTGTGAACGGAAAAGAAATCCGCGTGACGGCTGAAAAGAATCCGGCAGATTTGAAATGGGGCGAGGTGAAAGCCGATTATGTTGTTGAATCAACGGGTTTGTTCCTCACACAGGAAAAAGCACAAGGCCACATTGACGCCGGTGCAAAATATGTTGTGATGTCTGCGCCTTCAAAAGATGATACGCCGATGTTTGTTTGCGGCGTGAACACCGATTCGTATGTGAAGGGCACAAAGTTTGTTTCGAACGCATCTTGCACAACAAACTGCTTGGCTCCGATTGCCAAAGTCTTGAACGATGCTTTCGGCATTAAAGAAGGTTTGATGACAACGGTTCACTCCGTGACAGCTACGCAAAAAACGGTTGACGGTCCGTCTGCCAAAGATTGGCGCGGCGGCCGAGCTGCTTGCGGCAATATTATTCCGTCTTCAACGGGTGCTGCCAAAGCCGTCGGTAAAGTTATTCCTTCCTTGAACGGTAAATTAACGGGTATGTCTATGCGCGTGCCGACACTTGATGTTTCTGTTGTTGACTTGACAGCTAACTTAATGAAACCTGCCAAATATGAAGAAATTTGCGCAGCCATGAAGAAGGCTTCGGAAGGCGAACTCAAAGGTATTTTGGGCTACACCGAAGATGCCGTTGTTTCTTCTGACTTCTTGGGTGATTCACACACCTCCATTTTTGACGCAAAAGCCGGTATTCAATTGACCGACACATTTGTGAAAGTGGTCAGCTGGTATGACAACGAATGGGGCTATTCAAACAAAGTGTTGGATTTGATTGCCCACATGGCCAAAGTCAACGGTTAATTAATAACAAACCAACAAAACAAAAATTTCCCCGTCAAAACGACGGGGAAATTTCTAAAATAAAAAAAGGAAAAAAGATGTATAGAACAATTGAAAATTTAGGTGATTTAAACGGCAAAGTGGTGATGCTGCGCGCTGACCTTAATGTGCCGATGAATGATAATTTTGAAGTGACAAACACGGCGCGAATCGACCGCACGGTGCCGACAGTTAAGCTTTTGATGGAAAAAGGTGCAAAGGTTGTGATTATTTCGCACTTCGGCCGTCCCGAAGGCAAAGGCGATATGAAAAACTCGCTTTCACACATTGTGCCGGAATTGCAAAAAGCTTTGGGCAAAAAGGTTGTGTTTGTTGATGATTGTATCGGCGAGAAAGTTGCCGATGCGGTTAAAAACATGGCTCAAGATGAAGTTTTGCTTCTTGAAAATTTGCGTTTCTATGATGAAGAAAAGAAAGGTAATGAATCTTTTGCAAAAGAGCTTGTGAAAGTGGCAGACGCATATGTTTCTGACGCTTTTTCAACCGCACACCGTGCACATGCCTCTATGGTGGCGGCACCGGCACAATTGCCCTCAGCCATGGGTTTGTTGATGGCAGAAGAAGTTGATGCTTTAACCAAAGGTTTGAACAACCCGAAACGTCCGCTTATGGCGATTGTCGGCGGTTCTAAAGTTTCAACAAAACTCGATTTGTTAAACAACCTCGTTAAAAAAGTGGATAAGCTTGTGATTTCGGGCGGTATGGCACATACATTCTTAAAAGCTTTGGGTTATGATGCCATCAGCGAGGAAAATTCGCTTGTTCAACCGGATATGATTGATACAGCCAAAGAAATTATGCAAACGGCAAAAACGGCAAATTGCGAAATTTTGCTTCCGATTGACTTGGTTTGGGCAAAAGAATTTGCAGCTCACGCCGAGCACAAAACGGTTGACTTGAATAACATTCCCGCAAACGGCAATTTGCTTGATGTCGGTGAAAAAACCATCGAAATTATCAAAGACAAGATGAAAGAATGCAAAACGCTTGTTTGGAACGGACCTTTGGGTGCTTTTGAATTAAAGCCTTTTGATACGGCAACAAATGCAGTGGCCAAAGAGGCTGCACGCTTAACCAAAGAAGGCAAACTCGTGACTGTTGCCGGCGGTGGTGATACCGTTTCGGCTCTCGAGAGTGCAGGTGTAGCCGAAGACTTTACATACATTTCGACAGCCGGCGGCGCATTCCTTGAATGGATGGAGGGGAAGGAATTGCCCGGCGTTGCCATCATGAAATAACGGTTTATAACGGGTATCTACTTGTTCGGCCGCTTGCTTGTGTAGCTATTTTGTACACGGCGCAAGCGGCCGAACTTCGTATCTACACGCGCTATAAACCGTTATTTGGGCACTTGTACACTTCACTCAAGGGCTTACGTCGTATTTGCCACATTCTAAGCGTTTATTTGGGCGGCTTATACACGGCGCAAGCGGCCGAACTTCGTATCTACACGCGCTATAAACCGTTATTTAGGCGGCTAATAGTCAACTACTTGTAAGCCCTTGGGCTCATGTACCTTTTTGTTGTACACTTCGCCCAAGGGCTTACGTCGTATTTGCCACATTCTAAGCGTTTTGCCGTGTTTGGCCGACAATGGTGTTGATGCGGATTTTTAAAAAAAAGACTTGATTTTTGTTTTAAAACGTGTATAAATCCTTTTTGCTAACTTGGCAATTCGGGCTAAAAGGCATGCCTGATTGCTTTTAATCAATCCACTTTAAAAAAGGAACATGATAAAATGCCAAAATTAAAAACAAAAAGCTCCGCGAAAAAGCGCTTTTCGGCGACAAGTACCGGAAAAATCAAAAAGAACGCTGCCTTTAAAAGACACCTCCTCTTCAATAAGGGCACAAAGATGAAAAGACACGCAAGAGGTACTTCACTTCTTTCGGAGTCCGATACACAAATTGTTAAAAAGTTTTTACCGTATTTATAAGGAGGATTAGTTATGTCACGTATTAAAAGAGGTATGACCGCTCATGCTCGCCACAAAAAGATTTTATCTATGGCGAAAGGTTACAGAGGTCGCAATAAAAACGTATTCAGAGTAGCTGTTGAAAAAGTTGAAAAAGGTTTGCAATATGCATACCGCGATCGTCGTGCGAAGAAAAGAAGTTTTCGTGCACTTTGGATTCAACGCATTAACGCTGCCACACGTTTGCATGATATGACTTATTCTCGATTTATCAGCGGGCTGATCAAAGCCGGTATCGAACTTGATCGTAAAGTTCTCGCTGATATCGCTTTGAAAGAGCCCAAAGCTTTTGCTAAGCTTGTAGATTCTGCCAAAGCAGCTCTTAATAAATAAGTAAAAGTCATTTGAAATCAAAAAAAGAGTTATCTTGGCAAATCAAGATAGCTCTTTTTTATTTGAAAATAAGGTATAAAGGTTGAAAATATGAAGGAATTGGAAAATAAGATTTTGGCTGATATTGCCGCCGCTTCCGACTTAAAAACGCTCGATGACATCAGGGTTTCGACTTTCGGCAAAAAAGGCGTTGTGACCCTTGAAATGAAAACTTTGGGCGCCATGGATGCGGTCGCACGTATTGAAAAAGCCAAAAGTTTGAATGTGTTAAAAGCAAATATCGAAGAAGCATTGACGGCACGAAAAAATGTTTTGGAAGAAGCGGCCTTAAATGAAAATTTGAAAAAAGAAGCCGTTGACGTGACGTTGCCGGTCAGACCCGAAACACAAGGGCGTATTCATCCCGTATCGAAAATTTTTGAGGAAGTGTTTGCCATTTTCGGCGCCATGGGGTTTGAAGTGGCCGAGGGGCCGTCGATTGAAGACCAATTTCATAACTTTAATGCCTTGAATATGCCCTTAAACCATCCGGCACGTCAGATGCAGGATACATTTTATGTGGCTCATGATAAAGAAAAACCGTTTGATATGGATGAGGCTTATGTGGTGCGCACGCATACATCGGGTATGCAAATCCGCACGATGGAGGCCAAAAAGCCGCCGATTCGCATTATTGCACCGGGGCGGACATATCGTTCGGATTTTGACGCGACGCATACCCCGATGTTTCATCAGGTTGAAGGGCTTGTGATTGATAAAACAACAACCTTGGCAAACTTAAAAGGTTGCCTTTATGACTTTGTGAAAACCTTTTTTGAACTCGATGAAATTCCGGTGCGTTATCGTCCGTCTTACTTCCCGTTTACGGAGCCGTCGGCTGAAATGGATATCGGCTGCTTAAAAACAAAAACGGAACTCAAAGTCGGCGCCGGTAATGATTGGCTTGAAATTTTGGGCTGCGGTATGGTGCATCCGAATGTTTTGCGCGCCGGCGGTATTGACCCCGACGAATATCAGGGTTTTGCATTCGGTGTGGGTGTTGACAGACTTGCCATGCTTAAATACGGCATTCCCGATTTGCGCACGTTTTTTGAAGGGGATGTGCGTTGGCTTAAAAATTATGGTTTCGCGCCGCTTGATTTTGCTTCATTGACGGGCGGTTTAACGGGTAACGGAGGACTTTTGAGATGAAATTAACACTCTCGTGGCTGAAAGAGCATTTGGATACAACGGCCGATTTGAACACCATTGTTGAAACATTAACAAAAATCGGTTTGGAAGTTGAGGGCGTTGATAACCCCTTGGAAAACTTGAAAGGTTTTATAACGGCCAGGGCTGAAGATGTGAAAATGCACCCCGATTCGGATCACCTGCATTTGCTGACCGTGAACACGGGCAAAGAAAAACTGCAGGTTGTTTGCGGTGCACCGAATATGAGGGAAGGTTTAATCGGTATTTTTGCACCGGTCGGCACCCTTATTCCCTGCTACAACGAAGTTTTGAAAGTCGGTAAAATCAGAGGCGTTGAAAGCTTTGGCATGATGTGTTCCGAAAAAGAACTCGGCGTGGGGCAAGACCATACGGGCATTATCGAATTGCCGGCGGATACACCGATCGGTGTTGATGCCGCAGAGGTTTTAAGCATTGACCCCGTTATTGAAATTTCGATTACACCGAACAGAGCGGAATGTTTGGGGGTGCGCGGCATTGCACGCGATTTGGCCGCTGCCGGTCTCGGTACCTTAAAGCCGCTTCAGATTAAGAAAACACCGGCAACGTTTGAAAGCCCGATTAAGGTGAAAGTTGAAAACCCCGAATCGTGTCCGGTTTATGTGGGGCGCTATATCAAAGGCGTTGACAACAAAAGAAAAACGCCCAAATGGATGGCTGATCGCTTGCAAGCCATCGGGCTTCGCTCGATTTCGCCGCTTGTGGATGTGACCAACTATATCAACTATGATTTGGCAAGACCGCTTCACGTTTTTGATGCCGATAAAATTAAAGGCGATATCACGGTGCGTATGTGCCGCGAAGGCGAACATTTTGTGGCCTTGGATGAAAAAGAATATGATTTAGATGCCTTATCACTCGGCATTTGCGACGAGGAAGGCATCGAGTGCCTTGGCGGTATTATGGGCGGCCTCAAAAAAGGATGCTCGGAAGATACTGAAAATGTGTTTTTGGAATGCGCTTTGTTTAAGCCGGAATGCATTGCCCGCACAGGCCGAAAATTTTCCATAGAATCGGATTCGCGCTATCGTTATGAACGTTGGGTTGATAACAAATCAAATGTTTTGGGCTCGGACTATGCCACGCAGCTTATTTTGGATATATGCGGCGGTGAGGCTTCAAACGTGATGATTGAGGGCGATGAAAGCAAAACACCTTTGCAAACGGCTTATGTAAAACCTTCAAAGTTTAAAACATTTGTCGGCATGGATGTTTCTCAAGATAAAATTATTGAGATTTTGGGCAAACTCGGCTTTGAAACTTCGGTTGAAGGCGATAAAATTAAAGCTGTTTCGCCTTCGTGGCGCGGCGATATTGAGTGCGACCAAGACTTGATTGAAGAAGTGGTGCGCATGATTGGTTTAGATGAGATTAAGCCCGTTTCATTGCCGTTTAGTCAGCTTGCAAAACCGATTTTGACACCCGCACAACAACGTGCGCAAACGGTAAAGCATGAACTTGCTTTGCGCGGTATGTATGAGGTTGTGACATGGAGCTTTACATCTTCAAAACTCGCTGATGTTTTCCATAAACAAAATCAGCAGGACAAGGTTTTGATTGAAAATCCGATTACGGTTGATTTAGATGAAATGCGCCCTTCCGAGTTGCCGAATTTGTTGATTGCGGCCAAAAACAATATTGCGCGCGGTTATGGCAATGTGTCAATCTTTGAGGTGGGGCCGGAGTTTTTCGGTCGTCAGCCGAAAGAAGAAATGCAAGTTGCAGCCGGTATCAGAACAGGCCTTACCGCAGATAAAGATTGGGGTAAGACAAGCAGACCGTTTGATGTGTTTGATGTGAAAGCCGATGCGTTGGCGGCCGTTGCGGCGGCTAAAGGTCCGTATGAGAATTTGCAAATCACTTTAGATGCGCCGGCTTATTACCACCCCGGCAGAAGCGGCACGCTTCGTTTGGGTAAAAACGTGTTGGCCTATTTTGGCGAATTGCACCCGAATGCGGTCAAAAAATTTGGCATTAAAACACGTGTGATGGCCTTTGAGGTTTATTTGGACAACATTCCGTTGCCGCGTGAAACGGGCTCGAAAGCCAAGAAAAAGTTGGAACTTTCCGCTTTTCAGCCGTTGCCCAAAGATTTGGCTTTTGTGGTGGACAACACCGTGAGCGCCGCAAGCATTTTAGCCGCAGCTAAAAACGCAGACAGAAACTTTATTTCGGAAGTGCGTTTGTTTGACGTTTATGAGGGCGAAAATATGCCCGAGGGCAAAAAATCGGTGGCTATAACAGTTGTGTTTCAGCCGACGGAACAAACTTTTACGGACCAGGATATTGAAAACCTGATGAACAAAGTGATTGTTGAAGTCGGCAAAAAAACGGGCGGCGAGCTCAGAAGTTAATCTAATAAGGAAAAAACTCATGACAGTGAAAACAAAAAGAATTGAAAATTATCCCGCATGGTATCAATGCGTCGTATCCGAAGCCGATATGGCCGAAAATTCCGCTTCGCCGGGGTGCATGGTTATTAAGCCGTGGGGCTACGGCATTTGGGAAAGAATCCGTGATTTGATGGACGAAGAGTTTAGAGAAACAGACCACGAAAATGCTTATTTTCCGATGTTTATTCCGATTTCGTTTTTCAGAAAAGAAGCCGAACACGTTGAGGGTTTTGCTAAAGAAATGGCGGTGGTGACGCACTCAAGATTAAAAGAAAAAGACGGCGCGTTGCAGCCCGACGGCGAACTTGAAGAGCCTTTGATTGTGCGCCCGACTTCCGAGACGATTATTGCCGATTCGTTTTCAAAATGGGTGAAATCATATCGTGATTTGCCGGTGCTTATCAACCAATGGGCAAACGTTGTGCGTTGGGAAATGCGTCCGCGTTTGTTCTTGCGCACGCGTGAGTTTTTATGGCAGGAAGGCCACACCGCACATGCCAGTGCCGAAGAAGCCGAAAAAGAGACAAAGCGTATGTTAGAGGTTTATCGCAAAACAAGTGAAGAGTTTTTGGCTATGCCCGTAATACAAGGTGTGAAGCCGGAATATGATAAGTTTCCGGGTGCGGTTGATACCTACTGTATTGAAGCGATGATGCAGGACGGCAAAGCTTTGCAAGCCGGCACTTCGCACTTTTTGGGGCAAAATTTTGCAAAGTCCGCCAACATCAGCTTTATCAATAAAGAAAATAAGCCCGAATTTGCTTACACGACATCGTGGGGTGTTTCAACAAGGCTTATCGGCGGGCTCATTATGACACACGCCGATGATGAAGGTATGGTAACTCCGCCGAGGGTGGCACCGTATCAGGTGATTTTGGTGCCGGTTTTGAAAAAGGCCGAAGATGAAGACAAAGTGATGCCTTATATCAGAGATTTGGCTTTAGAA
>Ga0310786_10010208_pt1 | contig 11830 bp, 8 predicted proteins | sample AusTroGonzalo_MG_FD_203881 | JGI IMG/M metagenome (GOLD analysis project Ga0310786, IMG submission 203881) | Bovine rumen microbial communities from tropical cattle in Woodstock, Queensland, Australia - Gonzalo_03 (v2) (version 2) | ecosystem: Host-associated > Mammals > Digestive system >... | reverse complement strand
CGCTGGACCTGGGTGCGGTGCACGTAGCGTGGGACGCGCGCGAGCCCCGAGTCCACCACGGCGCGGATCCCGGGTATGGTCAGCGACGTCTCCGCCACGTTCGTCGCCAGGATGACGCGGCGCTTTGGCGAAGGCCGGAAGGCCCGCGCCAGCTCGCCCGCCGGCAGCGACGCCATCATGGGGATTATCTCGTCGCCTCTATAGGCCGGCGAACGCGAAAGGTGTTCCGCGGTCTCCCGTATGTCGCGCTCCCCCGGCAGGAACACTAGCACGTCGCCGTCCGGCGGGAGGGAGGACAGCGCGGATTCGACGTCGCGCGGGAGGTCGCGCTCCTCGTCGTCGGGCGGCGGCATGTAGACTGTCTCCACCGGGAAGAGCCGCCCTGGCACGACGACGGTCGGCGCGTTGCCGAAGAACGCCGAGAACTTCTCCGTGTCCATGGTCGCGGACGAGACGACGACCTTGAGGTCGCGGCGGCGGGCGAGGACGCGCTTGAGTATGCCAAGGAGGAAGTCGACGTTGAGCGAACGTTCGTGGGCCTCGTCGATGATGACGACGTCGTACTGGCGGAGGAGCGGGTCGGCGCGCGTCTCGGCGAGCAGCACGCCGTCCGTCATGAACTTGACGCGCGTCTCGTCCGACACGGCGCGGGCGTAGCGGTGCTGGTATCCGACGACGCCGCCCACGTGCGAGCCCAGCTCGGATGCGACGCGCTCCGCGACGGACACGGCCGCGATGCGCCGCGGCTGCGTGCATGCGATCCGGCGACAGCCCGTGCCGAAGCCGAGCTCCATCGCCATCTTCGGCAGCTGCGTCGTCTTGCCGGAGCCGGTGTCGCCGCAGACGACCACGACCTGGCTTCGGCGCAAGGCGTCCATGATCTCCGCCCGGTGCCCGGCGATTGGCAGGTCTGTCCGTTCCCATTCCATGGCTTCCGGGCCCGTTTGCCCCTTGCTGCGCTGACTCCTTCTTTTAGTGGAAAACGCATGTATTATATAGGAAGGCAGCGCGAAATGCAATGTGGAATGCGCGTGGAAGGGGATGCAGGGCGCAAATGCCCAATGTGACGTACGGGAAATATGGTATAATACGCACGTTACAAGGGAGAAGTAAAATATGTCGCCCCGTTGTCTAAATATGCTTTTTGCGGCATTGGCGCTGATTGCCGGATCGCCCGTTGCCGCGGCTGACCGTCCGCATGGCCTTAGGTTCGACACGCCCGCCGCCGACACGGACGCCGGCTGGGAGCAGGAGTCTCTGCCGATCGGCAACGGATGGTTCGGCGCCAGCGTGTTCGGGCTTCCCGGATGCGAGCGCGTGCAGATCACGGACAACACGCTTCTGGTGGACGGCAAGGCAAACGGCGTGGGCGACTGGGCGACTGGGCCGGGGCTGACGAGTGCAATAGAGCTGCGGTTTGACTTCGGCCACGCAAAAGCCGAGAACTACGAGCGGGGGCTCGACTTTGACACTGCGCGCGCCTGGGTGCGCTATTCCGCGGACGGCGTTTCGTATACGCGGGAGTTCTTCGCGAGCTACCCCGCGCGGGCGCTTGCGGCCCGGTTCGCGTCAGACCGCGCCGGGGCACTCGCGTTCCGCGTGCGCTGCGAGCAGCCGCGGCCGCGCGCGCGCACCGAGCGCGATGCAGACCTCAGGCCCGACCGCAGCTGGGACGCGAGGACCGCGGGCGGCGACACGATCGACGTCGACCAGCACTTCGGATATTACGCAATCGACTACGCGACTCGGCTTTCGGTGGAGACCGACGGCCGCGTCGTGGCGGAGGGCGGGGAGCTCATTGTCGATTCCGCAAGCTGGGCCAACGTCTATTTCACCGGGCAGTCGAACTACCGAATCGGGCCAGAGGTGTTCCTCGAGCCGGATCCGAAGAGGAAGCTCGCGGGCGCCATCCCGCCGCGTCCGGCGTGCGAGGCGGCCCATGCCGCCGCGCGCAAGAAGGGATATGCAGCCCTTCGGGACGAGCACGAAAGGGACTTTGGCTCGCTCTACGGCCGCGTCGCGCTTGACCTCGGGGGCCTGGACGCCGACCGGATGAAGACAACGCCGCAGCTCAAGGCCGCATACCTGAGGGGGGAGCCGTGCGCGTATCTCGAGGAGACGTATTTCCAGTACGGCCGCTACCTGCTTGTCAGCTCGTCCCGCCCCGGCACCATGCCTGCGAACCTGCAGGGCGTGTGGAACGGGCTCTGCTATTCGCCGTGGGGCTCGGGGTACTGGCACAACATCAACGTGCAGATGAACTACTGGCCGGCGTTCACGTGCAACCTCGCGGAGTGTTTCGAGGCGTATGCGGCGTTCAACGCGGCCATGCGCCCGGCCGCGCGAAACGTCGCCGTGCAGTTCCTTTCGCGCTATGTTCCCGAGAACGTCCCGCCGGCGGACATCTCGCCGAACCTCTGGGTTGTAGGCGTGGCCGTCTATCCCTATTGCATACAGGGGATGCCCGGCGGCAGCTCCGGCCCGGGGATGGGGGGCTTTACGGCCAAGCTGTTCTGCGACTGGTGGGACTTCACGCAGGACGGCCGCGCGCTGGAGTCCGCCTGGCCCGCGGTCTCGGGCGTCGGCGACTTCCTCGTCAGGGCGACGCGAAACTACGGCGGCAAGCGGCTGGCGGTCTTTTCGGCGTCGCCCGAGATGCTGATCAACGCGGAGCGCTACATCTATCCGGACTGCGCCTACTACAACACGGTCGGCTGCGCGTTCGACCAGCAGCTTGCCGACGAGACGTGCCGCGACGCGCTGCGCATCGCCGGCGCGCTCGGCACGAACGACGACGTCGTCGCGGAGCTGCGCGCGGCCTCGGGGAGCTTCGACCCCGTGCAGATCGGATGGTCGGGGCAGGTCAAGGAATACCGCGAGGAGAACTACTACGGCGAGATCGGCATGTACCACCACCGCCACGTCTCGCAGCTGATGGCGCTCATGCCCGGGTCGGCGATAAACCGTTCCACTCCGGCCTGGATGGATGCGGCGCGGCGGACGCTGGAGCTGCGCGGCGACTATGCGACCGGCTGGGCGCTGGCGCATCGCCTTTGCCTGTGGGCAAGGCTGGGGGACGGGGACCGCGCGCACGCGCTTTACCGGAGGCTTGTCGGCGAGAAGACCTTCGACAACCTCTGGGACGTCCATCCTCCGTTTCAGATCGACGGCAACTTCGGCGGCACGGCCGGGGTCGCCGAGATGCTGCTCCAGAGCCACGCCGGCTCGGTGGACCTGCTGCCGGCGCTGCCGAAGGCGTGGGCGAAGCGCGGATCCTTCAGGGGGCTGTGCGCACGCGGCGGATATGTCGTCGACTGCGAATGGGAGGACGGCAGGGTCGTCCGCCACGAAGTGCGCGGCGGCGTGGGCGGCCCGGTCGTCACGCTGCCGCCGCCTGCGGCCGCCGACCCCTCGCCGGCAGACCTGCGGCTTGACCGCGAGACGATGACGCTGACGTGGAAGGGCGTCGGCGAAGGCGCGTCGTATTCTGTGCTGCGCAACCGCCGGAGCGAACCCGGATACGAGACCTTGGCCGAGGGCCTTGCCGTGTGTTCGTTCGTCGACAGGACGGCGCGACTTCCAGACGAGGACTACGTCACGTACAAGGTCGTCGCGTCCGGCGGCGGCTCCGCGTACAAGACCTTCTCCCGCGCGACGGAGCTCGACAAGCAGCGGTATATCAACATGATCCGCACACGCGGCGGCGTAGAGGCCGGCGCCCCGTGGATTCCGACGACGAAGGCGCCGAAGATCCTGCTTGAGGAGCTGGAGTAGCGGCACAGGTGCGGGGACGGGGCGGCGATTTCTCATGTGCCCGCGCAATTTTCTGAGGCATGCTTCGCATTTCCCATTGGGAATATGGTATAATACCGGCGTATGAAAAATCTCGCCATCGTTGTTTTGATTGCCTTGGCCGTCCCGGCTGTGTCCGGGCGCCCGTTTGAGCTTTACCAGCCCATAATCGACAGATGCCCGTTCGGGGAACCGCCGGACGACCCCACGATTTCTCCGGACTTGGCTGCGAAGTCCTCCGGCAAGACGTCGGCGGAGGCGGAAGAGGCGGAGCTGACGCAGCAGCAGGAGGAGCTCCAGCAGACTGTCGGCGTGTCTGTGCTGAACATAAACCCCGATGGCAGCGTCTGGGTCGGCTTTTCCTTAGCGGGCGACCAAAAGGGCATGCGGCACCACTATGTGGCTGTCGGGGAGGAGCGCGACGGATGGCTTGTCAAGGAGGCGGATCCATCCAAGGGGACGGTGCTGTTCATCAAGGACTCCATTGAAGTTCCGCGGAAGATCGGCGATTCGGTCGCCAAGTCGTCTGCGCGCGGCGGACGGCAGCAGCCTGGCCGCAACGGCGCTGGGCGCAGCTCCCTCATAGCAGGCAGGGGCCTTCAGCCCGCCGCCCAGTCCTCCATGAAGAGCCACCGCCAGATGCGGCGCGAACATGACGAGGCGCTCAAGGCGAGCATGGAGCAGGCGGAGGCAGTCAAGAAGATGCAAGAGGAGGCGGCCCGCCGCCGCGAGGAGGAGAAGGCGGAGCGCGAAGCCCAGGCGGAACGCGAAGCCCAGGCGGAGGCAAACCGGGAGGAGGTGCGCCGCAGTCTCCTGGATCTGCAGGAGCAGCTAAAGCGGCAGCGCGAGGAGGGGCGCCTGCACGATGCTGAGGACGGTGGCGACGCACAGGAGGCCAATGAAAAAGACGACGCTTGAGGAGTTCCGCGAGGAGCTGCTGAGGACCGGCGGATACACGACCCCGGACGACCGCCGTGCCCCGCGGCGCGCAAAGTGCGGTGCATGGACTACGCTGAAGTTCTCGCTCGGCGTGTCGAGGGTGTTCCCCCTTTGCGCCATCTACCAGCCGCTCGGCAGGCTGACCATAGACAAATGGGCGCATTTCTGCTTCTCGGGCGTCACGACGCCGGAGAGCCTCGGAATGACGGTCCGCATAGAGGGATTCAAAAACCTGGAGTCCAGGAGGGGCCCCGTCGTATTCCTCTGCAACCATATGTCGACCGTCGAGACGATACTTCTTCCCCCGATACTACTCTCGTACGGGCCCTTGAGCTATGTCGCCAAGGCGTCGCTTGCGCATCTGCCGTTCCTTGAGAAGGCGGCCGCGAGGACTGGGATGATCCCGATCGGGCGCAAGTCGCCGCGCGAGGACCTCGTCAACATGCTCAGGATCGGGACGGAGCGCATATCCGGCGGAAGCAACTTCCTGATATTCCCCCAGGGCACTCGGCAGAAGGTCCTGAGCCGCAAGGTGTTTTCGTCCATCGGAGCCAAGCTTGCGGAGAAGGCGGGGTGCGACATTGTGCCCGTCGTCGTGGACACGCGCTGCCAGCCGACACGCGAGAAGGGGCTCCTTCGCAAGGTCTTCAAGGACTTCGGCCCCGTCGACACCTCCTGCGACATACGTTGCTGCTGCGGGCCGGTTATACCTAACGCGAAGTCCAAGGCCATGCACGAGCAGACCTTTGACTGGATGGCGTCGAAGCTCGAGGAGTGGGGGTTGCCGACCGAGCGCTGACGGTATGGTTGACAAGCTGTAGACAACGGACAAACAACTGTTGACATCCTGATCGGCCCAATGGCCCCCGCGTATGCTATACTAGGGGCCTATGGAAGACTTGAAGACACCTCCGAGCAGCCTCGAGGCCGAGAGGGCCGTGCTTGGATCGATACTGCTGGACACCACGGGCAGCGGAGAGGACCGCATAATGGACCTCTGCCTCACGCAGGGAGTGACGCCCGATTCGTTCTTCGACCAGCGCAACCGCACGGTGTACTCCGCCATGCTGCAGCTGAACCGCCTTGGCAAGCCTCTCGACGCGCTTGTCCTAATCAACGCGATGCGCTCGGACGGCAAGCTCGACGCCGTCGGCGGGGTCGGGTACATCCAGTCGCTGATAGACCAGACCCCCACCTCGGCCCATGCCGAGCACTACATCGGGATACTCCGCGGCAAGCATCTGCGCCGGATGATGATTGAGCGCGCCACGAAAGTCGTGGAGAAGTGCTTCGACGAAAAGGACTGGCCCGATCCCCAGGCAGTGCTCGGCGAGGCCGAGAAGTCATTCCTCGAGATCGGCGTGAAGGGCGACGGTACGATGCCGTGGGGCGACGCCATCCAGAGCAGCTTCGAGCGGCTGAACGAGATGTTCAAGTCGAACGGCACGACGTTCGAAGGCCTTTCCACCGGGCTGACGTACCTCGACGAAAAGCTCCAGGGGCTGAAGAAGTCCGAGATGATCGTGATCGCGGCGCGTCCGTCCGTCGGCAAGACGTCGCTCGCGATGAACATAGCGGAAAGCTGCGCGCTCGGGCTGGACATGAACAACGTCCCCGTGAGGTCGGACGGCGGCAAGAGGCATCCGGTCATGATATTCTCGCTTGAGATGCCCGTCGAGGCGCTGACGCGGCGCATGGTTGCCGGGCGCGCGCACATAAACACGTGGCGGCTCAACCGCAACCTCTGCCCGAAGAACGAGAAGCAGGCCCTGATGCAGAACCTCTTCCAGGCGGCGGACGACCTGAAGGACGCGCCGATATACGTGGACGACGCGGCGGGTCTCGACATAATGGACCTGCGCGCCCGGGCGCGCCGCGCCAAGAAGCAGCACGGCATAGAGCTGATCGTCATCGACTACCTCCAGCTGTGCACCTGCCGCGAGGCCGCGCGCCAGGCAAGCCGCCAGATTGAGGTCAGCATGATCTCGCAGCAGATTAAGGCCATGGCGAAGGAGCTCAAGATACCCGTCATAGTCCTGTCCCAGCTCTCCCGCGCCAACGAGCAGCGCAAGGACAAGTACGAGCGCCCGAAGCTGTCCGACCTGCGCGACTCCGGCGCAATCGAGCAGGACGCCGACGTCGTCTTCCTTCTCCGCCGCCCGTCCAGGACGCCGACGGACCCCGACTCCAAGGACGAGACCCTGGCGATCATAGACGTCGCGAAGAACAGGAACGGCGAGACGGGCGAAGTGAAGGTGAACTTCTTCCGCGAGTACACGCGCTTCGGCGACAGGGAGCCGGAACGGTCCGAAGACTCCGGCTTCCAGACGTCCGAGCCTGAGCCGGAGCACAGCGAATACGTCCAGGACCCCATGATGTGATCCGGACGGCCATGGGCTGGACGGCAGGAGGCGGAATGAACGGTTCGATTTCAGGCAAGGACGCCGAGGGAGCTAAAATGGCCCGGTGCGACGACGATGGGCTCGCCGCGGCCGCGGAGGTGCTCTGCGGCGGCGGGGTCGCGGTGATCCCGACGGACACGGTGTACGGGCTTGCCGCGCATCCGGGCTTCCCGGAGGCAGTGGAGCGGCTTTACGCGATCAAAGGGCGCGAAGCGAGGAAGCCAGTCGCGCTTCTTGCGGCGGATGCGGACGCAGTCGCGCGCTTCGGCTTTCCGCTGTCCGGCGAGGCCGCGGCGCTTGCGCGGCTCTGGCCCGGCGCGCTGACCGTCGTCGTGTCGAACGGCACGGCGATCGAGGGGTTCCGCGTGCCGGACCACGAATGGACCCGCAGGCTGCTTGCCAAGTGCGGCGGGGTCCTGCGCGTCACGAGCGCGAACCTCTCCGGGCGGCGCGACGCGACGGACGCGCCGGCGACGCTTGCTGCCGTGGGCCTCTCGGCCGACATAGTGGTGGACGGGGGGACGAGCCCCGGCGGGGTCCCGTCTACGGTCGCGAGGGTGTCCGCGGACGGTTCCGTCGAGATACTCCGCCAAGGCGCGGTCAGGATTTGATATAATCTACGCGATGAAGACCTACATCTGCGGACACAGGAACCCCGACACCGACTCGGTCATGAGTGCTTACGCGCTTGCCGACCTGAGGCGCAGGACCGGCATGGCGGACGTGGAGCCCATCTGCGCCGGCAGGATGCCCGACAAGGCCAAATGGGTGTTCGAGCACTTCAAGCTGCCCCCGGCGAGGGTCAAGCGCGACGTCTACGTGCGCGTCAGGCACCTCGTAGACAGATCCGTCCCGATGATCGACCACGACATGCCGCTCGTGGATGCGCTGAGGAGGCTTGAGGCGAGCGGGGAGTCCAGCCTGCCGGTGCGCGGCGGCGACGGCAGGTTCCTGGGCATGCTTTCGCCGGCGAAGCTACTGAACTTCTTCCTGGAGAAGGGCGACCTCACGATTCCCGTGTCGCGTGCGCCCCTCCACCACTGCGCGCAGGTGCTGGTGGAGTCCGACCCGGTCCACGACATACGGAGCTCGGCGGTGAGGAACTCCCACAACCACTTCCCCGTCGTGTCGGAGGACGGCAAGCTGCTCGGCACGGTCCTGAAGCGGGCGTTCGCGGAGGAGCCGCCGTTCCGCATGATCCTCGTCGACCACAACGAGACCGAACAGGGGATACCCGGGCTGGACGAGGTCCCGGTAATAGAGGTGGTGGACCACCACCGCATAGCGTTCGCGGCGACCAGGGAGCCGATTCGCTACACTGCGGACGTTGTGGGGTCCACCTGCACGCTCGTCGCGAGGATGTACCGCGCGGCAGGGGAGAGGCCGACGCGCGAGATCGCCGGCGTCCTCATCGCGGGCATAGTCTCCGACACCCTGCTTTTCCAGTCCCCGACGACCACGGACGCCGACAGGTCGATGTGCTCGTGGCTCGAGAGGCTGTGCGGCGAGACGGCGGAGTCCATAATGGCGGGGATGTCGTCCGTCTCGTCTCCGCTTCTCTCCATGACGCCCGACCAGGCGATAGCGAGCGACGCGAAGCTGTACCGCGAGGGCGGGCGCACGTTCGTCCTCGCCCAGGTCGAGGAGACGAACCTTGCGCTTTTCCGCGGCAAGGCGGCGGGGCTTGCGGAGGCGATGGACAGGGCGATAGCGGCGCAGGGCCTCGACTTCATGGCCTTGATGGCGACCGATCCGGTGCGCGGCAACTCGGAGCTGCTGTTCCGGGGGCACGAGGGCGTGCGCAGGGCGCTTCCGTACAGGAAGGGGCCGGGCGGAGTGCTGCTGATGCCCGGCGTGCTGTCGAGGAAGAAGCAGCTTTTGCCGGAGGTCATCGCTGCGCTTTCGTGAACGGCGTCTTCCCAGGACGCTCATAAAAATGGTACAATACCCCCGATGGTCATTAAAAAGAGAATAGTCAAGATGCCGCTCCGCAAGCCTGCGTCGCAGCTTGCGCAGCCCCGGCCGGCCTCCGCCCAGCCGCAGCAAAAGCCGTCGTCCGTGAAGCCGTCGGCCATGAAGTCCATGAGCAAGGTCCAGTCCAGGTTCGCGCTTGGCAAGAAGCAGCTCGGCCGTCGGCAGGACGCCGCGCCGCGCCAGGCCGCGCCGGCGAAGCGTTCTGCTCCCAAGAGCAGCACGGCAGAGCAGGTTCGGGACTATTTTGCGTCCGTGCTTTCGAAGGACATAAGGCCCAGGACCGGATATTTGGCCGGCGCCGTGGAAAAGCTCAGGGATGGCGACCTCACCGTATCGGAGCGGGAGAAGCTGCTTGACGAGATGGCGGCGGGGGTCAAGGAGATGTCGCAGACCGTCGACGACCTCCTGTCCATTTCGCTTCTGGGCTCGGGTGCGTGGGGCGCCACCGAGTCCGAGACGGACATGGCCTCGCTTGTCCAGGGCATCGTGGACACCTTCCGCGACGAGGCCGCCGCAAAGGGCGTGTCCATGTCCGCCAAGGTCGAGAAGCTGCAGCCCCTCGAGGTGGACGCCCACCGCATACGGCTCATCGTCAGGGGCCTCGTCGACAACGCCGTCAAGTTCACCAGCTCCGGGCGCATCGGCGTGGTCGTCTCGTATTTCGCCGAGAAGCTCAAGATCATCGTCGAGGACACCGGATGCGGCATCCCGCCCGAGATCCAGTCGAAGTTCGCCGAGTTCGGGTTCGGGGCCGGCGGAAAGGACGGGCACGCCTCCACCGGGCTTGCGATGGTGGAGCGCCTGGTCTATTCGATGAACGGCGAGCTGAAGATACGCAGCACCCCCGGCATCGGCACCGTCGTGACGGTCGTCGTGCCGAACGTGCGCGCCGCCGGGTGCTCGCGGGCGATGTCGTCGCTGCAGAGGATCGGGACGATCTCAATACGCCCGCCTGCGCCGCTGACCTCGAAGATACTCGTTGTGGTCGAGTCCCCCGTCGGCTCCGCCGTCCTGGTCGGAATGCTCAACGCCATCGGATACAGGAACGTAGAGACTGCGCCGAACGGGGCGCAGGGTCTGGTGAGGCTTCTGACCGGGATGTTCGACTTCGTGTTCACGGACGTAGAGATGCCCGAGATGGACGGCCGCACCCTCATCCGCGAGATACGCAGGATACCGACGTTCGCGGAGCTCCCCGTGTTCGCCATGACTGCGAACGACGCCGTAGGCGAAGAATGCGCCAGCCTGGACTTCACCGGGGTCATCCTCGCGCCGCTGACGCCGGACAAGCTCCAGGACGCCCTCAGCTGAACCTGCCGACGTGCTGGTGCTGTTGCAGCGGGCCTGTGCGACGTTGCCGGAGCACCTCTTTGGCGGTCTTGCAGGCTTGGCGGATCATGCTTTCGGATACTGGCGGGCAAGGCATCCGTAATGGTCTCGGCGCACGTTTGGCAATATTAAGCAGACCAAGAATTGGAGACTGATGAAGATTGTATTTGCGATAGACTCGTTCAAGGGGAGCCTAGGCTCGCTCGAGGCCGGGCGCGCCGCCGCCGAGGGCGCGCGGCGGGCGATTCCCGGCGCTGAATGCACGGTTCGTCCGCTCGCCGACGGCGGCGAGGGTACAGTGGAGGCCCTCGCGGACGGCATGGGCGGGGAGCTCCGCAGTGTCGAGGTGACGGGCCCCGCCGGGAAGCCGACCGTCGCCACCTACGGCGTCGCCGGCGCGACCGCGGTCATGGAAATGGCGCAGGCCTCCGGAATCACGCTTGTCTCGGGCGCGGAGAGGAATCCGCTCTACACCACCACTTTCGGCGTCGGCGAGATGATTGCGGACGCAATCGCGCATGGATGCCGCCGCTTCGTCGTCGGCATCGGCGGCAGCGCGACGAACGACGGCGGTGCGGGGATGCTCCAGGCCCTCGGCTTCCGGCTGCTGGATGCCTCGGGCGAGGAGATCCCGCGCGGCGGTGCGGCGCTCGCCGGCATTGCGAGGATCGAGCGCGGACCGGTGGCCGAGAAGCTCGCCGGGTGCGAGTTCCGCATCGCCTGCGACGTGACGAATCCGCTTTGCGGGCCCAACGGCGCGAGCGCGGTGTTCGGTCCGCAGAAGGGCGCGACGCCCGAGATGGCCGCGGCCCTGGACGCGGCGCTCGCCCGCTTCGCAGAGGTATCCGGCGGCGACGCTGGATTCCCCGGTGCAGGCGCGGCGGGCGGACTTGGATTCGCCTTCAGGACCTTCCTCGGCGCGGAGCTCAAGAGCGGCGTCGACATCGTGCTCGAGGAGACACGGCTCGAGGACCACGTGAAGGACGCGGACGTCGTCGTTACCGGCGAGGGACGGCTTGACGCGCAGACCGCGATGGGCAAGGCGCCGTGCGGCGTCGCAGCCCTCGCGAAGCGCCACGGGAAGAAGGTGCTCGCCTTCTCCGGATGCGTCACTTCGGACGCGGGGATCCTGAACGAGCGCGGAATCGACGCGTTCTTCCCGATCCTGCGCGAGATCACCACGCTAGAAAGGGCGCTTGACGGAAAATACGCGGCGGCCAACCTAGCCGCTACAGCGGAGCAGGCATTCAGATGTTTTCGACTTGGGGAGCGCTGACCGGACTCGCAGTAGCGATTGTCCTTATTGTTCGCAAGACAGCGCCAGCCTACGCGCTCGTGGCGGGTGCGCTCGCGGGCGGTCTTCTCGGCGGCGGCGGGCTGCAGGAGACAGTTGG
>Ga0310786_10010207_pt1 | contig 11831 bp, 5 predicted proteins | sample AusTroGonzalo_MG_FD_203881 | JGI IMG/M metagenome (GOLD analysis project Ga0310786, IMG submission 203881) | Bovine rumen microbial communities from tropical cattle in Woodstock, Queensland, Australia - Gonzalo_03 (v2) (version 2) | ecosystem: Host-associated > Mammals > Digestive system >... | reverse complement strand
CTATCCGTCGATGGCATCACATTTGTAGCAAGTACAAATCGGTCTTTTCCCAAGATTACGTTTACTCCGAACGGCTTGTATTTAGACGGTAACGGATTGCCAGCGCTTATAATGTATTTACTCAGCCATTCGGCAGTCTTCAAAATCTTTTCATAGATATCAGCATCACTTGATATATTCAGCTTGTCATACATACCAGCTGGCCACAAATCAAATGTTACAGCGGCTGTTTGTAACTTTTGTATCCACCCAGATGCATCCTTGCAACGACTTTCCAAACTAACTAAGTCTTCATCAATTCCACTATTTGCATAGTTGGCGACCATAGTATCATGACCACCAGCGACGTCACCTTCCTCTTTATTTTTAAAGCTAGCCTCTTCGTCAGTATCTTCAGAAGTTTTAGCATTATTCACGGTCTCGCTTATTTTTTCAGCGTCACTTGCTACGTAGTCAATTTGTCGTTCATTGAAAAGCCGAGTAACTGCCAAACGCGGGTCAATCGGTTCACCGGACTTTGTGCGTAACGGTTCAGAACAGTCAATATCGACACCATCTGTATAGGACGAGTTGATACCTGTTACATCCTTAAAAAATTCTTGACCAGTCTTCAAGTCTTTAAACTTGTTTTTATACTTAATCTGAGATAACAATCGAGGAACTGCCACCATTGGATTAGGGCAGTCATACAAGCTGTTTAGTTTTTCATTAATCGTTTTTGCCAATATTTCGGCGATATTTTTGAGCCCACCCGATGATTTTGGGCATTGGATTACCTTACCAGTCTTTCCGCCAGCGCAGTCTTGGGGTGAATACATTTCGTAGATACACAATTCATTTTGCAATGCGTTAATAACCGCATTGTCGTTATTCGTCTTCATGGAACGTTTTTTATTTTCAAAAACGGCACTCGGAACAAACCACAACTTTGCACCCGGTTTTACATGTCCAGAACCGATGTGAACCATTTTATCATTCGGCGTAACCGACTTGTCATTAATCACTATAGCTCTAATACTACCGTGCATCGAGTTAATAAAGTTGTCATACGATTTAGACTTTCGCATAGCATCGTTGATGCGATTCGCTACGTTTTCCACGCTTTTAGGGTCAGTATATTTTTCCAAAAACTTTCTATACGCTATAGTTGTAGACGTCTCGGTAACCGCGTTATCAAGTTCCGTCTCGAATACGTTAGCTAAACTGGCTAACCACGTTTTGACTTGTTCATTAGTTATCACCGGAGTATCTACATGGCGACTCGTAATGGACATATCTTTGTTTTTCTCGTACCAGAAAGATACGAAAGCCATCAGTACTTGTCTCAGCAATCCTTCTGCGATAGACGCTGCATTAGTTTCTGCCATAAACCCTCCTACTTAGCACCAAAATATTCAGACGCACCTTGCCAATGGTCCCGACCCTTTACAAAAAGAGTTCCAATGCACACTGCGTCTTCGTTGGCATGTGCACCTATTACTAAAGCCGCGTCAAGCCAGTCCGGGTCAACGACCTGAAAATTTGATTGTTCGGTAAATCGAGGAATAACCATTCCCCCAGTTGCCATAAGGACTCGACCCGAGTTAAGTTTTGGATCTAGCGATTCTTTTAATTCTTGACTAGATATAGGCTTAGTCGCAACAAGATATGCCAAATGCGTAGGCTTTTTCTTCGTACTTAGTTGGCTTACACGTATTGCCACATCGTTAAGGTCATTCTCGAATATGGTAGCAAAATGCTGTTTAAGATTTCCTTTAGAGACTGGATACAAATAAAACCCAGTATCAACCGCCGATTCAACATCATAGCCTTCAATATTTGAATTAAGGACTTCAGTAAAAAACTCAATTGCAATAATATTTGTCGGACCTTCTTTAGGCAAAGTATGAATCGACGGGTCATACGCAACTACAGTTGTTGGCTGGTCTTCGCATATAACGTTGATTTGTGGGTCGTCGATAATTTCATTAGCATTGAAATAATGATGCATCTCTATACGAAGCTGAACAATTTCCTTCCACAAGGCGTCATTGGCAAAATCAGTCCTGAACAAATAATGTGGTGTTTTCGATTTCATAGAGGCGACAAATAGCTGACCCATCGTAATCGTACTAAGGTCGCTAAACTGTGCCGACGACGCATTATCTTTAGCTGAAATCAATTCTTGATAGTTAGCTTGTTCAGCCTTACGCTGTTCTTTTAAAGCTGTTTCTTTAAGACGAGAAACACCATACGCTTTCCAAGCATTTTGGACACCAAAGATGATTGTTTCCGAAACCGAACCAGTTTTTGACTTAGGATTGCTTGCATAAGCGCGTCGTACCCAATTATTAAATTCTTGTACGGAAACGCTGTCATCATCGACGCGTTCCATAGGCAATATCTTGAAATCTACCATCATCTGGGCAATGATAGTATTGATGTACTGTTCCGGAGATTGCTTATTTGACTTGGCTTGCTGGCTACTTTGATTCGACTGGTTGAATCGTCTAACTTCATGGGCAACCTTGGTCTTCACATCATCCATATTACGTATCCGAAAATGCTATACGCAGTTTATATGATTTTAGGCAAAAAGAAGGCGACCAGAACGTCTGGTCGCTCAAATTAGGCAAGATATTCAGGAAGTTCTATCAACACTGGGACTTCCTCATCGTCGTCGATACTGTCGTCGGTTACGATAGGAACCGCCTTTGTCTCGGAGTCGTCATCTTCCTCCTCATCTGGACCGTTGGTCTCCTCGTCAAGCTCATGCAAGCTCTTCATGAGGAAGGCGTAGCTCTCTATCATATCATCTTCATTGAACTCGATATCGTCTACCGGGACAACGCCGTTCGCCATCATGTCCATACCAGCCTTATAGAACCGCTTGGTATTGGGAACCCAGACATCGAACAGATACCCCTTCATGTTGCAGATCGTACCGATAGAAACCACATCCGGTTCCCCACCCACGAGCAAAACTTCCATGCCGTTTGGCAAGTTGGCATTCTCATTGAGAGGGTCTTTGGTGAAGTCCTTGTTCGGTCTAATGGATAGCGACACGGTATGGTCGGCAGTATAGATGTCGTACATGTAACCGCCCGGACGGTAGATCGCTCCCCAGTACCGCATAGCGTTAGACTTGGAGAAGTCACGTACGAGCGAATAGCTGATATCCGGGGATTTCATGGCAGGGTTATGCTGCATGTACTGACTGACATAGGAAGTAACGTCAGTATTCGGGTCGACAAACCCCAAGGACACCACGTTCTTGCTGTTCATAGACATCAGCGACGCCATAACGGAACTGTCGGCAGTCTTGAAGTCGGCATCATACTCGTCAATGCCCTCCATCCGTACATGGCTCGAAAACACCAGCGGTACGCCCTCGATGACATACAAGACGGCATATTCCGCCGATGCACGTATTCCCAGCAAACCGCTGGTCATAAATACCTTTATCGGACGGTTCCAATAGCCCTGACCTCCGATGGCAGCATCGATACTGTCCTTAAGACTCGTAGCAAGGTCGACACCGTCGATGTCGGACAAGAAAAATGTATACTGGGAACGAAATACGCTCAGCCCTAGCTCGGCTAAGGAGCAAGACTGCTCGAACTCCATTCCAGCCTTGGCATAGCCCTTGTAGAAGTCAAGAGCCATCGACGGACCGGATTCAGTCCATTTCCGCCTTACATACGCCATAAGGCGACCCGGTAACTGGGTCGTCTTGGTATAAATAGCCTTTACGCGGTCTCTCGCCGCCTTAAGCCGATTAATACTTGATGTCAGTACGTTTCGGATCCGGAACTTCTTCATAGCCGATAACCTTGCCAACAGAGATGCACCAGTTGTGGTAGAGCTTGTGCAAGGAATCACCGTGCTCGGTAAGTCTAGACTGTTCGAGCTGTTCCAGATACTTCACGGCGACGTCGCGGATGGAATCCGGAATGTCACCGGCGTCGATATCGACATAGAAGTCAGCCTTAGCCACCGGGTCGTTGTGCTCGTCAAACGTGATGCCAGCCTTAGTGCGTTCCTCTTCGGTCGGGGAGAACGTACGGAGGATGCGTTCGTAGTCTACGCGGACACGCCAAGTACATGGGAGAAGCTGGACGTAGCGGATAAAGTTGATACGCTCTGTCACGGACAGATGGAGAATGTTCTTCTCTTCCTTAGCGACCGGAAGCTCGATGATGTTGGATTCTTTCTTTTCAGCCATATTAAACCTTCTTTCGACCTAAATTATCTCATTTATGCGGGAATTTCTAAGTTCCTGGGCAAAATTAACATCGTTCGAATTTGAATCCAAGTTTACCGAGAAACGGAACTTGAACTTGCCAATCTGCTTGACGACCGGTATCTTCTTGAAGTCTTCCTTGTCTAGCGTGATGTAAGCAGACCAGTTGCCGATGACGATACGCTTCGTAACACCCAGAACCAAGTCCTCGACATTCAGTGTAACCGACGTATTGATGCAATTGTCGGCGTCAAACGTCGCCTCGTCACACGGCTTCGGCTTAAAAGTAATGTTGAGATTTCCGTTGGTTCCGCCGTACATGCCGTTGTTACCAGCTCCCTTCAACGTGCTGGAAAGCGTACCCGGACTGTAGAAAATGTTCTTGTTGACCGTCTTGCGAGTGTAGCCCTTGCCGTTACAGCTGGCGCATTTATGGACCCGGATATTGCCAGTACCCTTGCAGCGAGCGCATTCCGACTTCTTGCCGTCCTTGACGACATAGCCGTAACCGCCACAGACCGGACACTTACACTCACGGTTTCCACCGGTTCCGCCGCAGTCGAGACACTCACACTTCCTATTGAACTGGATAGGCATCTGCTCGCAACCGCTCAGATAGACGTCCAGAGGGATAGAAACCGTCAAGTCGATGTCGGTTCCGTTCTTCATGCGGACGTCCTTCTCTACCGGAGCCTTCCCGAAGTCCTGGGCTACGGTCGGCTTGCCGAAGATCGTATACATCATCTCGAACATAGCCTGATTCGCATTGGACGTATCGTACTTCTTTCTGGCTTCCGGCGTACCTACCAGCTTGTAAGCCTCGTTCAGGGCGACCATCTTTGTGTCGTCGCCGTTGTTCTTGTCTGGATGGTATTGCTTAGCCAAGCTACGGTAAGCCTTCTTGATTTCATCGTCGGACGCTGTATTGTCAACACCTAAAACTTCGTAAGCGGTCATGTTTTACCTCATTTAATAAACTACATCAAAAGCAAGTGGATTTTCGTATGGACGCGTTCGATTTTATCAAAGACTGTCAAAAGAAATGTGCAAACGGAAAGGCAATCCGTGCGTCTTTCCAACCAAAGAAGGGAGCAAAGGCACGTGCTCATGCAAAAGTGGGTTTCCCCGAATACGGAATGAGCAGCGTTCCCGGTGAACATTTCGGTTCTCCATCGACTCCGACTAGCACCAGCTCAGTCGTCATGGGAACAAGTACGGTCGGGACAAGCGGACCGGTAGCCGACATCGGCATGGGTTCCGGAGGCATGGCTGGCGAGGCAGTTGCACTGAACGGTGTCGACGCCGTCATGGAAAGCTTCGAAAAGGAACATCCGTCCAGCGACGTTGTGTCCGAAATCCGAAAGCTTCTTGAAAATGTCCGCAAGGGAAACGGCGTACTCTACCACGGTTGCGACGGAGCCCAAGCTACCCAGATGGAGTCGGCAAACCCGGCACCGATAGAAAACTCGCAGATTTCCGCCCTTGCGGCGGCGTGCGAGGCGTCTCTCAACGCGTTCAAGAACTACACCGGATTCGACTACACGGCTCTCAGAAAATAGCGACTGGTTAGATTGTAATAAAGAAAAGCAGTGAGATAACTCACTGCTTTCGTTTTATTCTCCCGCACCATAAACGGTTGGTACGAATTCTTCATCCTCGTCAGGTTTCGCCTCTTCTGGAACTGGTTCTGGAACCGGTTCTTTCTTAGGCTTGATATTAACCTTCGGAGTGTTGGTTTTCGATTCCTCCGGCTTCGGCTTCTGAACACGAGGCGGAACCGACTTAAGATCCTTCACATCATAAATCGGCGTATCGTTAACCAGCTTAGTCGCGTCCTTCTCGTCAACGTGGCGTCTAGTAAGGACACCGACTTGAACAAGGAACTCCTGATAGAATGCCGTCGGATTGAAATCCTTAGTACCATTTGCCGTAGCATGGTCATAGGCGTTCACGACCATAGACTGGTACACTTCCTCGGTGAACCAGCCGAAACGAGGTATGTTGACCATGTCGTCTTCGAAGCTTGGCGTAATAACCGGAGTAGTCAATGACTTGACATCGTCATATTTCGTTTTAGACTGGGTAGCATCTTCAATAACATAATTGACATACTTTGGACTTACTCCAGTCAAGTAGTACATAATCATAGTCTTCAGCTGTGTCGACGCAAAGATATATAACCATTTACCAGACTCTTGGAGAAGTTCTGCCCTATGATTAAGTAAGTCATTGACAATAGCCTTAACCCAATAATCCATAGTACGAGAATCAATTGTATAATCACCAACATTTAGCCGATAAGCACGACCATTAGAAATGCTCGTAATATCGCCACCATGTTCAAGCATGTCTTTTACATCATCAACGAGATCTTCAAAAGCACCAGCGAGTTTGCCGCCACCAGTTATGGAATAATACGGGTCACGACGTAAGTGAGCAAGTTTCTGGCGAGCCGGGCTTGACTGTCTGGCAGCCGGAATTATATTCTCAGATTCGTCGTCATCACTTTCATCATTGCCAACCGTACGGTCGACAATACCTTGTTCAATTTTTTCCATCATGTTCTGCTTGAGAATATCAGCGGCGTCTTTCCAGGTATTATCCGGTGCTTTCGCAGACAGTATCTCATTAACGAGCTTTTCCATGACCTCACGTTCAGAACCGCTAACGTCGGCAAAGTATCCCTTCGGAGCACCAAACTTCGGATTCAAGCTCTGTAACTTGGAGAACATTACATAAAGGTACTTAGTGTCATCACGCTTTAGAAGACTATTTCGAGTAGATTGAGACCAGTTAAATAAACCACTGGCTCTACGTACATCGTCTCCGCTCAATGAATCCGGAATACCGGCAACCAATTCTGTAATTTCGTCAACCCAGTCGATATCGACCGTAGACAACTCGTTACTGAGCCGTTCCGGGAATACGTTGAGTTCGCGAGAAACTTGTCCAAGCTTATCGACCGAGAATTCCTTGTCGTTCTTCAAGGCATCCTTTGCGGCGGCAACAATAGCTGGCTGAGCATTTTTCATGCCAATACTAGCCGTTGCCGTAATTAAGTCGGCAATAGGAGTGTCCATATCATTGGCAAGTGCATAGACGGACTTGATTGCAGCCTTCATAGCATCGGTGAACTTATACTGCTGATTGACCGTAATTTCACCAGTAAGTTCATCAATTTTGCCAAGACGAGACACGATGATATCGCGGACATATTCACGAGCAGACTTGACACACTTAAGAAGAACTGTCTGGTTCACCTTGTAGTTAGGGTCATTCCAATCGATGATACCAGATGCGTCAATAGGATTGACTGGGTTAAACCAAGACGCAACCAGTTCATCGCTATGCTCATCTACTTGCATAGCTCCGTTGGACGCTGGGTCAAACTTATTATTGTCAAACGAGTATCTAGTACGTACCGGTTTGTAATCAGTAGCCGTTCCAGCCGTTCTACCGTCGCCAACCTTAAAGAACTCCTTACCTAGAATTTCAATGTTTGCACCACCTACCAAGTTACTCAAGGTATTCTTTGTAATCTTATAATCCTTATTTTCGACGCGTTCGTCATCGATGATGGCATTCATCAAGATCTGCTGAGGAATAGACGTAGCATTGTCGTCAAATAGCATATCATTTCCGACCAAGCTACTTCTAACTGAGTTGGTTCCGCGAGCCGCACGAGTTGCGTCGGAATAGCGTTCATCGCTATTGACCAAGCTGCGGTCGAAAATAGCCATAGCTTGACCCAAGTTATACGCATACAAGGCAACGTCCGGATTTTTAACCAGTTCAGCTTGCAATTCACTACTGTAAGACTCACGTTCCCTCTTTTCGTCATCATTGACGACTTCAGTATCGTTCATCGAACGAGGACGGAAGAACGTACGAGCAAACGCATCAATCGCATTGTCAGCACGTACCTCTTCGTCAATAAGCTGACCAGTCTTCTCGTCATTCTTTTGTTGGATCTTCATCGGTATACTATGACGATAATGCAAGCCAGCCGTATTGTTCAACGTATTTACGATATCCTCTTGACGAGGTTGCACAATGGGTCCAATCTTATTGATGCACTTGACAAAAGCAACTAACTGGTCGCCAACGGGTTGACCATTAACATTGTTAATCGTGTCAAGAACCGCGTCAAATACCCTAGCCGATGCCGGATTTCCACTTGCATTAGCGACATACTGTTTTGTCGTTTCCGTAAGGTCACGCACTTCTTGCAAGTCGATATTTTCTTCGCCAAATACATACTCGCCCATAACGGCAAGCACATGGGAAATCGTGCTAGCATCACTATTGGTGTATGCATGCTCAATCTCGTTTTCCGTATCAGTACGAGAATCGTCAACCTGTTTTGCACCAGCAACGTAGTCCATTGCGGATTTAACTTCATTTACAGAAAGCTTACCGCTTGTGATACAGCCATAGGCAAGCTTTGCAACCTTGGCTTCGACGGTATCGCCAGAAAGCACCGAATTAATCTGTTCATCAAGCTTTGTCATGGTTTCCGACGTGGTCTTAAGCTTATGCTTAAGAGACCAAGCAGACTTGCGCTGTGCATCGCTCAATACAGATTCGTCATCCGGGCTAAATTCACCCAACAGCTCGCTATACTTGTCATATGACGTCTTGGTAGCCATTTTCTGGGCTATTACATCAAGAACATCAGACAATACCGAGTTTACCGACTTAAGATTTAAGGTATAGGGTTCACGATCGAGCTCATCATCAATCGCTTTAGCTTCGGCATTATGAATATTTTCGAGATTATACGGAGAAACAAGGTCTAATGGCTTAGAATCGTCCAAATCAACGTTTTCAGCGTCAAAATCTTCGTCAAGCTCGACTGAGTTCTCTTCAACGGTAGACGCATTACCAATTCGTCTCAGCTGAATCAGTGCCTGAGTAGCGTAATTGAGAGCGTTAAACTTAGAGAAGTCATGAGACCCCTTTTCATCGGACGTAGTCAGTTTTGCCAACCATGCTTGCACTTGACGTATTGTCCGGGTATCCAGTTCTGGCTGACCGTTAATCTGTTTCGAGTTAGCCAAATCAATAGCACTATTCCAGCCGTCAATTAGAATGTGGGCATTTGCATATTCCTCGTCAAGAATCGGATTATCGAAGTTAGCCATGATATCCTTCATCTTTGCGGTCACATACTTGGAAGCATCTCGAACCCAGCCTTCCCAACGAGCGAACGTTGTCGGACTGAACGCAATCTTTAAATAATTACCAGACTTTGTCGCGACATCCTTATCGTCGCTAGAAATAGAAATAACGCCTTCTGGATGCTGAGCATCCCTAGCCATACCAGTCTCAGTAGCAACTGTCAAGAACTTCTTAACATTCTCAGTAAGCGTGTTAACCTTACCAGCAACATTTGCGTCTGTAAGTGTACCGCCGTTCTTGTTGTAGACAGTCGCCAGAAACTTCGCCATTTTCATGGCACCAAGCAAATTATTAATGGACGCGTTCTGTGCTTCTGCGGTTGCCAGCTCGGCATTTGCCGTCTGACCAGCATAAGCCTTTGCTTCGGCAACCAAGAACTTATTGACGGATGCGGTTACACTAGGATGACCTATGGTCAACATAGATTCAAGCTTAGGAATCGACGCATAGATATTTTCACGAACGTTTTTGGTTTGGTTACTAGACTTAATAGACGGGCAAGCCTTCAAGAAGGCGTTGACCGGCTTAGTAAATGCCATACATACCTTAGCGGTACGGGTCAGCATATCACCCACATCGATCGGTGTTTCGTCGGCTTTCTGATTTTTAGTATTTCCAGTTTTACCGAGTGCAGACGCAGCTCGTACCAACGCACTACGCTGTGCGACGTCGGAATCAGCCGGAAGGAATCCCATTCTTTGAAGATTCTGAATCGTTTTGTCGCGGTTAAGACCAGCTTTCACGCGGGCAACATTTGCCTTTGATTTTTCATTTGACGGTGATACATACGGAGCTTCACTGCCAATACGGTTAATTGTTTCCGATGTTAGCGGGTCAATTTCACGAGCATCGTCAAATACGCCCTGCTTAAGCATAGACATGGGCTCAATACCAATCAATACACCCCAGTAATAAAATGCTTCACCAACGGAAACACAGACTAATTGTGGAGCAATATAACCATGAGCCTTTGCCTTTAAGTCGCCAAATGAAATCTCATCAATTGCATCAGGTGCATCCTCACCATCGGCATGTTCATCCTCACCATCGACAGAGAATTTACTATTTGCACTAGATGAAAAAATCTGGACAGAATTACCTGTATTGGTAAACAACTTGGATATTGTTTTACCAATTGAAGTCAAGCTAGTCGTCTTTTGACGGTCGGTCGGGCTATCCTCGCCGAAGCAATATGCAAATTCTGGAATATAATGATGACCATGAATATGCCCAGACCCAGTCGCAATAAATACAGTACAAATTACATCAATAAGCTTCGGCAAAAAACTTTTATATTCATTAGAATCTGCCTTAAACTCTTTACACTCGTTGGCAAAATCTGTAGCGAAATCAGGGCTTTCAAGATATTCACACATCTTGTCATGGCATTCCAATACATACTCAGTCTGGCTAGAGCACAACGACTTAATGGCGTTATCGATAGCGGTCGGTGAAACACTGGCTTTAGCACCAGTTGTCACCGAAATTCCACACTTGTTAAATAGTAATTTGACCGCAATAAGGATGTCACGTTGAATAACCGACGTCGGAGAAGTACGTTTTGTCGCATAACCTTTAAACTTATCAGAGAAATTGGCAACAAAAAGCTTTGCGAAACGATTCGCTGTAAATTGGGTGTCCGGACTTAAAATAGACCACTGGGAATCGCTCGGTGCATCCAAATCCTTTTTCATCATGTTATTAGGGTCATTGTCCAACTGGTTAGTCGTTCTTCTTTCAGTTCCGTCAATATACGGAGTATCTTTCATATGGGTCGGGTCTAACGTCGTAACATAATTATACAACATGTCGACCTTATTAGAATATCGACCATCATGGATTTTAGAGCCAGCACTTGGATATACAATATCAGATGCAATCAACATCCACGTTGCATAATCGACGGACTTTTCAACATTTTCTTTTTTAAGCCCAACTTCAGCGGTCGCATCATACACAAATGCTTCACATGACTTAACTACTGGTGCCAAACGGTCTAGCTCGTTATTTACAATTTCATTAGCTCGAGTATCAGCATCCAAACCAGAACCTTTTAAGTGCTTTGTCTTGATTCTAACCGACGATATAACTGCATCGGCAAACCGTATACTGGCGTTTCGAACGGCGTCGCCTCGTTTAGAGCGAGCAATATTATTCCAGTCAGTAAATGCAAGACGAGCTTTATCCATTGCTTCTTTTTTATCAGATTTCACCTTGTCAAGCAACTCAAGTAGTTTTTCAGCAAACCCAGGTATGGTCAAGGCGATAATAACTAGGTATTTACGAATATAGTCAGCTTGAGATGGATAATTTGGATATCTCAGACCATTCGCATAGTCGCCACTCATCCCTTGACGAATAGTATCAAGTATCCCCTTTACTACGTCGTTGCTACTTACTTGGTTATATGCATGGAAAGTCGAATCGC
>Ga0310786_10010206_pt1 | contig 11831 bp, 8 predicted proteins | sample AusTroGonzalo_MG_FD_203881 | JGI IMG/M metagenome (GOLD analysis project Ga0310786, IMG submission 203881) | Bovine rumen microbial communities from tropical cattle in Woodstock, Queensland, Australia - Gonzalo_03 (v2) (version 2) | ecosystem: Host-associated > Mammals > Digestive system >... | reverse complement strand
GCGGGCGAAGTGACGGTCATCATCACGGTCAATAACCAAGGCACGGTCGTCGATGCGAAGATCGACGACGGCGCTTCCTCGGGCGACGGCTGCCTCCGCAACTTCGCTACCCGCGCCGCCCGCCTGTCGAAATTCAACGCCTCCTCCACCGCCCCCGCCCGTCAGATGGGGACGATCACTTATCTGTTCATTGCACAGTAGTTTCTCGGAGCTCTTTCAAAGGGTCACATTTTTTTTGAAATCCGTCCCGAAAAGTGATGCAAGATTTCACTTTCTTCGGATTTCAATGATTGACATGCTACGCCATTAACCTTTTGAAACTGTGTCCAAGCATCATTTGAAATCTAAAAAAAGAATTATCTTTGGCATCCGAAGTCATTGGGCTTCTTTTGTACGAATTCAAAATCTTTTGATGAAAAGTCCTATTATCCTCATATTCGTCCTGGCATTGACCTGGCCTTTGTCCGCCCGGGCACAGATGGATTCAGTCCAGACCAGAAAAGGAGCAGCGCCTGTCATCGTGCAGGCATTCAAACACAACGCATTGGAAGTAGAACGCCAGTTCCCGGACGGGAGGAAGTTGCTGTCGATACCTTATTCGGATTTGGAATATGTGCGCTTCGCGGACGGCGTTGAAATCCGTTTCCAGGATGGTGAAATGGTCCGGGACAACTTGCTCTACGCCCCGAAGTTCTACAGTCGGCTTTGGACCGTCAAGGTCGAGGAGGTCATTGACCTGACCCAGAGCGAAATCCGTCAATTATATGGCGATGAGCTCTACCTTACCGAGTATCGCCCCAACCGGGCCCGGCTCATAACCGGCCTCGGTAAGATTGCAGGCGGGTTCGTCGGCTTCTTGGCGGCAGCCTGTGCGGATCCGACCAGGTGGGGATCAAAACACCGTGATTATTACCAGGGAGCATATAATTCGTATCCCGGCGAGAGGATTGTGGAAGATTACAACTATGGTAACCTTAATATAGGGTGGATTTCCGTGGAGTGCCTCCTCCTAGGGACTTATTTGACCGGCCATGTGGACCAGGTGTCGTCCGTGATGAGACTAAAAGCCTTGGCCCGCCAGCGGCAGGACATGCCTGCCCCCACCATGAAAAAAGCGAAGGCGGAAATCTGGGGCGGAACGGCACTGATGGCTGCAGGTGCGGGAACAATGTGCTACTTCGCGTCGCAACTTAACGAGCATCGTGAATGGGATCACCGCTTTCGCAGTAGAGATGGCGTAGTCGAGGAGAATATCCATCGAGGGGAGCCCGCGTCCGGATGGGATGTGTTCGGGCTGTTTGTCGGCGCTGTCGCCGTAGACCTGGGCCTTTCTACCTTTCACATGGGCCAAAGGCGGCTTTCCTCCCTGCGGAAATTCGACAGAATGCCTTACGCCATGCAGGTGGACCTGGGCCCCGCTCCTTCCGGTTACGGACTGACGGTTCGCTTTTAATGACATTGAATATCAAAAATATAACACATAACAATGCACATGTCCATAAAACCTAATTCCCTGCAGACCTGTCTTCTGCTGTTTTTCCTGGCAGGAGGCCTTTTTTCCTGCGAGCTTCCGGAACGACCGGAGGAAAAGAAACCGGAAGAGGATACAGAGAAACCGATCGTGCGGCCGCCCCAGCGGGATGAGGCGCTTCCCTTCCAACAAGAAATATTACTGACACAAATAATCCCCGAACTGGAATCCAATTCGTATATACAGGAAGACAAAAACGGTTTCTTCATTCCGCTGGGAAAGCAAACCTGCAGCGAGACCTTTACGATCGACTCGTTTTTCCTTCCCGAACAAGTATCCGAACCGGTTTTCCTCAAAGCGGAACAGGTTTCCGCCAGGGCCAGGACCTGGAACCTCCGTTCCACAGGAATTCTCGTCGTGAGTCTCGTCCTTCCCGAAGGCTGTGAGGACCTTGAAAGCGCCGAATGCCAGGCCACCTTCCGACTCCATTTCTCTCTGGACGACAATTCGCCGTTCAGGAAAGTCACCCTTTCCAAGATTTCCGTACAGTTTCCGGACTGGCTGAAAGCCACGCCGGTCGAAGGAAGCATCCCGAACATGGTACTGACAAAGGAAGGAAAAGACGTTGAATTCAATCTGACCGGCATGAACGAAGCGAGGAATTTCGTGGGAGAGGACGGGAAATTCTGCATCTCGGCGGAAACCTCTTTCTCTGCATCCGTCTCCGCCGACATGACAGATGCCCGGGACCCTGTGGCCGACCCCCCCGCTTCCGTCCGGCTCAAGTGTACCTTCGAGTCGGGAAGGATTGATTTCACCAATTGCTATTTAATCTATTCTAAAATCGAATTCCCCAGGAAAGAGATGATAGGTGAACCTATCCCTTTGCCTTCCTTCCTTTCCGGACTCGGTTCTGAAATCAACACGGAGGGCCCGCAGGTTCTCGTTCATTATTCAGAAAATCTGCCGTTTACCAACACGATGGAAGGGTCCTTCCCCGACCTTCAGAACAGCTCTCCTTTCTACCTGCATTCCTCCGGGAATTATCTTCTGATGTCCAAAGCTGACAGCTGGTACAGACCGGGAATCGAGACAACGTCGATTTCCGCCTTGCGGGAAATCTTCCGCAAGCCGGCCCAGGACGGCACCTTGACACCCAAAATGGCAGTCAGACCCTTCATTTCGGGATCGGACGTATTTGCCACACCCTCAATTGGAGTGAGAGGTGTCCCGGGAAAGGAATACCGCATGGACGTAGAGGCGGAATGGTCGTTTCCCCTGTTCTTCTCCGGAAAAATGACCGGGATTTCCTATCAGACCGAAACGCTTCATCTGGACGGGGACGAACTCAATGCCCCTGGCGACAGTACCCATGAGATCGGAATGACCTTGAAGAGTGGTTTACCGTTCGACTGCGTAGCGACACCTGTATTCACCCTGGAAGGAAATGATCCCGTTTTCCTGGATGACGTCTATGTCACTGGTTATTATGGCGGTCCTTGGTTCCACCATGCCTTTACTCCCGGAAAGGATCATTGGAAAGCCTCTCTCTATTTCATCATTACGCCTGCCAAATTCGTCAGCGTCCAGTTCGACAGAAGCCAGAGCATGGTTCTGAAAGATGCCTTATTTACCGCCAACCTGAGAGATAAAGAATGAAGACCTATCGTATTATCCTCCTTATCGCTACGGGGTTTCTTACCGTTGCATGCGCAACGAAGGAGAATCCCATTCCCGAACCCGAACTCAAGCCTGTTAACGTGAACTCGCAAGGCTTGACGCTTAAGACGGAGACCCTGTTCTACCAAAGCCAATCTGTCACTAATGCCCTTACACTAGTCCCAAGGGAGTCCGATGATGTGCTTGTAATCGGGTTTAACACTGAATATTCATCCGTCAATTACCGATATTCATACCCTGAAGTCAATATTACTCCGAAAAACCAGGCTGTCACTGCGACGGTCGAGGATGAAGGAGTATACGAGACGCACTTTCATCTTGAAGTGCCGATGACCGCGGAAGCACACCTTCCCGAAGCATTCTTGGAAGTCGAATCCCTCTGGGTGGACGGTTGGAGCACCCTGTCCATTTCCCTGGCGCCCGATTTCCCTTTCACCAAGGCGCAAATCAAGAATGCCTCCGTCACGTATCCCGACTGGATAGACAGCGAGGAATATAGTTACATCACGAATCATCGGAAAAAGTGGTCCGACTGTACGCTCCTGCCCGGACAGGTGACGTATTTCCATCCCATGTCCAAAGACGCCTATACGTTGCAGGAAGGAGAAGGAATTCGGGAAGACCACCTGCTGTCCTTGAACGGAAACGTCGTCATCGACGGTACAATCTGTGTCGAGGAAGCAGACAGAAAGGACTCGGCAAGAACGGCATCTCCCTGGTCGACTACTTTTTATGTCGGCTGGGAACATAAGGGACATATTTCCATCCTGACGGGAAAGATGAACCTGGACAACTCTTTTAAAAACCGGACCAGGACCTTCTCCGAGATTCCTGATATTTTCAAATGTAAAGATCTCGTCTTCGATCTGGAAGACCTTCATGGAGAAGTCAGAGTGCAGAACGATCTGGGAGCTCCTGTTTCCGTCAGCGGCATCCTGATGGGAGACGAGCGAGAGTATCCGTTCGGTTCTGAAAATGGGCTGACTCCCATCTGGGTTCCCGTAGGAAAGGACGATTACCATATCTTTTTCTCCGAGAAAGGAGGACGTGTGAAAGAAGCAGACGAGTTTGGGGATCCGTATACGGACCGCGTAGATGTTCCGACTCCCGGTTTCTCCGGCTTGATTGACGAGGATCCCGTATCATTTTCCCTCAAGGGCATCCGGGCGAAGAGCGACCCGCAGCAATCCATCCGTTTCGTTTTCAATGAGGACCACTGGGTTTCCGTGCAAGGCCGCATTCATTCTTTGTTCAGAGTCGGAAAGGACTTCCAGTTCCAGACCTCGCCGATAGTGCTGCTCCGGATTCCAAACGTGAAGACCGAGGTCGCCAAGATCGAAGGATCTTTCCAAATCTCGAACAGCTACCCCTTTGATTTCGAGATTACCCCCATCTTCAGTGATAGAAAAGGCAACCTGATGCCGATTCAGCTGGAAACAATCCGAATTCCCGCAGGAGAAAGAGGAAATCCGACCGTCGTCCCTGTCGATTTCAACTGGGAATCCAGTGATCCGGTCTCTCTCGGATACCTCGGGTTGAATATCTTCGCCCATACAGGAGAAGGACGAGAAGGGACTGCCCTCTACCAGGATCAGGAATTCGCTATCGAACAGACCTTATTTGAAGTTTTCTAAAAGCACCGATCGTTCTTATATTTGTGCGAATACTAAAACCGTAAATTCAATGCGAACTCAACTGACTGTTTTCCTGTTTCTTCTGACCGCTATTTCCGCAGCCGCACAGTATCCGGTCAAAACCGTGAACTACTATCCCTCCTCCGCCTCGGCAGAGATCCATTTCGTAGACGGAAACGTAGGGACCTATCCCGTCATGCGGATTACCAAGGACTTGATTCGCGTGGACCCCGGCAACAACCAGAGCGTCCGGATGCCCCTCACCTATCTGGAAAGCATCCGTTTCAGCGACGGCTGCACGATGTATTTCGATAAAGGACAGTTCCAGTTTGACAAGCTGGTCCAGCCGGCCTTCCTCAAGAACGAGAGCGGAGACGTCCTGCTGGAAGGAGTCCTCAAGTTGAGCAAAGACCAGGTCAAAGCCCTGATGGGTCCGGATGCATACACCGACTACCGGAAGAACAACCGGATCCTGCAAATAGGCTTGGGCTCGCTCGCCGCAGGAACCATGATCACGATTCCCTATGCCTCCTCCGTCGTGCTGAGATCCTTCCAAGGAGACACCCCCGTCAGTACATTCAAAGAAATGAGTAGTTTTTGGAAGAGTGTCACCATCACTGGCGGCTGTACATTTCTGGCCGGCGTCGTGCTGACCATCATCGGCAACAACGGCTGCAACCGCGTCATCGCTTCCTACAACGACGGATTAGGCGTGGCTTATACTTTTTAGAAACATAAAACGCTGTGTTTTGAAAGGACGGGTAAAATTTCCCCGTCCTTTTTTTGAAATCGGCCCGAAAAGTGATGCAAGGTTTCGCTTCCTCCCGGATTTCATTGATTGTAATACGACACTATTAACCTTTTGAAACAGTGTCCGAATATCATATAAGATATAAACAAAAAGAATTAACTTTGCTGCCCGAAGTGTGTTGCACTTCTATGTACAAGTATTAATTATCAATATGAAAAGTCCTATTTTCCTCGTTTTCGTCCTGGCGTTGACCTGGCCTATGTCCGCTTTTTCACAGGTGGATACAATCCGGTCCCGAAAAGGAATTGTTCCTGTCAAAGTTCAGTCGCTCGCATCGAAATCCATACTGGTGAAGCGATCGTTATCGTCCGGGGAAAAGTTGATTTCGATTCCTACTGCGGACGTGGAATCCGTGCGTTTCGCGGACGGATTCGAGATCCGTTTCCAGGATGGCGAGCTGATCCGGGACAACTTGCTTTCCGCCCCGATGTTCCGCAGCGTGCTCTGGTCCGTCCAGGCCGAAGACGCCATCGAGCTGAACCAGGATGAAATCCGTCAGTATTATGGCGACCGGCTCTATCAGCTGACCTACCGTCCCTATCGGACCCATTTCTTTACCGGTCTCGGCAAGGTCGGCGTAGGAACTGTGGGATATCTGGCCACCCGGAAATGGCTGAATCCGAGCATTTGGAGTAGCGGCAGTTATAATTATTACGAAGAAACCACCGTCTCGGGAAAAACATACGTGAGTGAAACGCATATCGACTACTCCGACGGAGACCTGTATCCGGGATGGTATGCCGTGGAGAATCTCTTTTTGGGAGCTGTCGTCGCCGGTGTCTTGGACTGTTCCGTATCCATGGTAGGAATGAAAGTTCTGAGGAGGCGGCATGAGACCATGACCGGGCCATCCCAGGGCCGGTTGAAGGCCGAGTTCTGGGGCGGAACGGCCTTGGTCGCCGCCGGAGCGGGCACCATGGGAATCTTCGCTTCCCGACTGGCCTCCACCCGCCAATGGCATCACTACGTTTCCACCTACAATGGGGCGGTGACGAAAGATGTCCATGAAGGGGTTCGGGCTTCGCACAAGGATTGGTATGGACTCCTTGCCGGCGCCATTGTCGTGAATGTCGGCCTCTCCGCCATCCAGTTAAGCCAGACGCAGCTTTCTGGTTTCCGGAAACTGGAAGGAACGCCCTACGCCATGCAGGTGGACCTGGGCCCCGCTCCCTCCGGTTACGGACTCACCGTGCGCTTTTAGCTGATTCCCGTCTTTTAAAACAGCATCCAGACGACAGATCAGAATCAACTAGATGAAAAACCCTATCTTTCTTGCGATTGCCCTGACGGCATCGACACTCACAGCCAACGCGCAGTCCCCTGCCGACACCCTTCAGAATGTCCGACCTTTCAGCACACATGCCTTGGATCTCCTCGTTGCCCGGGAACCCGGAGTGGAGGTGATTTCCAGCCCCGGAGCTCCGGGAACGACGCCGACGATCCATGTGCGGGGAATCAGCGTGTCGCCGGGCATCCAGCCGGTATATGTGGTGGATGGAATGCGGAGGAGAAACCTGGACGGAATCGCACCCGAGTCCATCGAGAAGATCGAAGTGCTCAAGAATGCGGCGGCCATGGGCCTGTGGGGACCGGAGGCGGCCGCGGGCGTGGTGGTCGTGACCACCCGCCGCGCTTCGCAGCAGGGTTTCCACGCGGGCTATGAATTCGCCGGCGGCTTCCAGAGCCTGGCCTATGCGCCCGAGAAGATGACGCTGGCCGAGTACAGAGAGCATAATTGGTATTCGAATCCAGTCTGTCAGGAGTCGGAACAGCCTACCCCGGAAAACACATTTATGCAGAAGCATCACGTCTACGCTCAATACGGCGGAAACAAACTGTCGGCCTATGCCGGCTTCTCCATGCTGGACAACGACGGTCCCTACCCCGACAAGGTCGATACTTACCGCCGGTATGCCGCCTCCTGGTCGGCCGAATATCGTCCTCTACGGTGGCTATCCGTGGAAACGACAGGCCGATGGAATCAGTCATCCACCAGCCGGGCGCCGGAATCTTGGCTGAGCGGTTACCTCTTCTCTGCTCCCAAGTATGACGATGATTACGCGTCTTATCTGAGATCGGACCGAGATCGACTTTCGGAGACTGTCGTCCAAGGGCGGATAAGCTTCTACCCTCTTCCCGGCCTGTATGTCCGAGGAATCGGCGGGTATTCCCAAGGAAAGAAGAGCCTGCAAAAGGCTGTGTGGACCGACTATTTTAACGATGATATAGATAGTGAGTACATGAAGGACTGTGTGGAGGCGAGGACCGGTTATGAAGGGAAGAAATGGTTCCAGTGGGGTGTTGAGGCCGGTTGGAAAGGGCAGTGGAAAGGACATCGGCTTCGCCTGGACGGGACGTTCCGCCGGATAAAGGAGAAACAGGACAATCAAGTCCTGGAGGGCAGGGCCAATTTGTCAGAGGTCGGATTGAAGTATGGAGACGATGCCGCCCTCGAAGATAAATTCATGCTTCCCTACTACGAGAAGTATATGAACGCAGATTGGGAAGAAAGGATTGAAATGATCCACTATCAACCCTATGCAACCCCTTACTATACCATCAGTCCTGAACGGAAGTGGAAAGAAGGCGTTCTTTCCGTCGGCTATGACTGGAAGGGCCGCTATGAGGTGGACTTCTCCTATTTCCGGATCTGGGAAGAAAAACTCTTCTCCAGCGATGGCTGGCGCGTTCCGGCCGTCATGTTGGGATGGACGCTGTCCGAAGAGCCGATTCTTCGCCGGGTGCTGCCGGAATCCTTGAAACGCTGGTCCGTCAACGCCTCCTGGTCCGAAACAAATGACTACGCTCCTCTTCTTGATGATTTCATCCTATATTTATCCATACTGATCGGACAATACACCCCTACAAAGGCTACGATGGCATCACGCCACCGTGACCTGACGACCTCCCTTTCCTTCCGGTCCGGAGGCCCCGATGTGGACCTGTCCGCTTCCTGGTATGTCAATGACGACGACCTGAACGGAGTCTATTCTTACACTCTCCGGAACCAGGGAGCTGAACTGGCCGGAGCTCTCCGTCAGAACTTCGGTTCCTTCCGTTACTCCCTCTCTGCTTATCTGACCTTTTACGGGAACCGCGTCCGTTACACCAAGGATTCCATGGATAAAGCCACTCCTTACAGCTGGCTTAACCAATATCAGCTGCAAATAAAGGATGGAGAAAGGATTGGCGGCCGCTCCGTGGCGCAGCTAATTCAGGATGATCCTCCCAGGTATACTCCCGAGGAAGATGCCGTTTGGAAGGGTTCCGTCTTTCCGAAAGTGACCGGCAGCATCCAGGCCTCGCTCGGCTGGAATCGTTGGCAACTGACAGTTTCCGGCCATGGAGACTGTGGCCAAACCATCCATGTAGGGTCCAATGGGGATGCACTGATCAGATACTATCTGGAAGAGAATTCCACAACCAAGCAACTGCTCGAGACATCTTCCTACTATTTTTATGAGATGAAAGACCTGGAATTCGGGGTCCTCGACGCCTCCTTCTTCCGCATCGACCAACTCCGCCTGGACTACACGCTTCCCTTGAAGAACGTCCGGCTGAACCTATTTGCCTCCCTGGAGAACTGGTTCCTGTTCACGAAGTATCCGGGAACGGATCCGGAACAGGCCCTCGCTTGGAACGTCCGCGAATTGAACACGGGGTCCTACACCTACACCCCCAGACTCACGGGGAGCACCATCGGTCTGGAAATGGCGAACTACCCCTCCACCCGACGCACGGTTTTCGGCCTCTCGGTCAACTTCTAATCATCTGACATTCAATTTACTATTTCATACACATGAAACATTTCAGCCTCCTTTTTATCGCTCTGGCCGGACTTGTCATGGCCTGCTGTACAAAGATCGAGAAAGTGGATCTCGAAGAACAGGCATCGGACTGTTTATGGTTCTGCAAAAGTCGGCGCGAAGTGCTTTCCATCGACAAAAAGCGTTCTGTCTTTATTCGCGAGAGTGTGAGCTGGACGGACGAGGAGAAGGGCGAACCGTCCGTACTCCATTCATACGGTAATACGGGAACCATATCTTACACCCTTAAAAATGACAGCTTCATATTCAAGGATGGGTGCTTCTTTTATTACGCCTATTCGGCTCTCGCCTATGAAGAAGCTTGGTTCGATGCCGTCGGAAACTTGATTGTCCAGGTAGCGGAGTATTATCCGAGTGATGGGAAATATGTCAGAGACCCCCGTCCGGAAGCCACTTGGGAATACATCTATACCCGGATGGATCCGTCCTCCCTTATCTATTATTAACCGACATACACCGAATGACGATGAAACGCTTAATCGTATTCTCCATGCTTTCTCTGGCCGTCTTTGCCAGTTGCTCGAAAGACAATTCCCTCAAAATCGTGGAAGATGTCTGCGTCCAGATGAAAGACGATGCTTTTGCGTCCTACTGTCGCTCCGAATTCGATACCGACAAAGATGGGAAAGTCTCCATGAAAGAAGCCTCGCTCGCCGAGATCATCGATATCAAGGAAAAAGGGATCTCATCCTTGAAAGGACTGAATTATTTTTTCAATCTCAAGACGCTGGACTGCAGTCAGAATGATCTTTCAACCCTGGACATTTCCGGAAATCCCTCCCTGAACAGGTTGTACTGCAGCGAAAACAAGCTCAAATCCCTGGATCTGAGAAAGAATACCCGCCTTCTATACCTCTCGGCGTCTGACAATGACATAACTTCTCTGGACTTATCCAACAATCGGAAACTCTCATTGCTTATTTGCAGTGGAAACCGTCTTTCCTCGCTGGACATTTCCATGCTTCATTGGCTGAGCCGTTCGTATTATGTAGAATTTTTCGGCTCTCAAAAGGAGGGAGCCATTACCATCACGGATTCGAAAAAGAATTGGAGTATCTTTCCCTCCGATGTGGAAGAGACCGGAATCAAGTGGAATTGGAAATGAAGAATACTATCTTTCTTGCGATTGCCCTGGCGGCATCGACACTCGCCGCCAACGCGCAGTCCCCTGCCGACACCCTTCGGGATGTCCGACCCTTCAGTACACATGCTTTGGACCTCCTGATGGCCCGTGAACCCGGAGTGGAGGTAATCTCCAGCCCCGGAGCGCCGGGGATGACGCCGACGATCCATGTCCGGGGGCTCGGAGTTAAGTCGGGCATTGAACCGGTGTATGTGGTGGACGGAATGCGGAGGAGAAACCTGGATGGAATCGCTCCCGAGTCCATCGAAAAAATCGAAGTGCTCAAGAATGCGGCGGCCATGGGCCTGTGGGGACCGGAGGCGGCCGCGGGCGTAGTGGTCGTGACCACCCGTCGCGCTTCACAGCAGGGTTTCCACGCGGGCTATGCATTCGCCGGCGGGTTCCAGAGTCTGGCCCCTGTGCCCGAGAGAATGACATTGGAGGATTGGCATAACGCCAACCAGTTCATAATGATGGAGTCAGATAAAAGGGAGCATCCCTCCCCCGAGACCTCTTTCCTGCAAAAGCACAATCTCTTCGCCCAATATGGCGGGAATAAACTGTCGGCCTCTGCCGGATTCTCGGTTCTTGACAATGACGGTCCCTATTCCGGCAAGGTCGATACCCACCGCCGGTACGCCGCCTCCTGGTCGGCCGAATACCGCCCGCTCCGGTGGCTGTCCCTGGAAACCACAGGCCGATGGAATCAGTCCTCCATCAGCCGGGCTCCGCAAGCGTGGGTGGAGGATTACATCGTTTCGGCACCCAGTGACGATATCTATGCGTATTATCTGAATTCGAACCATGAGAAGCTTTCGGAGACCGTCGTTCAAGGTCAGGTCGATATCCATCCCCTTCCCGGCCTGTATGTCCGGGGAAACGCAGGATACAGCCAAGGGATGAATCATCTGTACAAAACGAAATGGACCGACTATATTACCGATGAAGACGACCCGTACGTATCTGACAATGTGGACGGAAGAGCTGGCTATGATGGAAAAAAATGGTTCCAATGGGGCGTAGATGCCGGCTGGAGCGGACAGTGGAAAGAACATCGGCTTCGCCTGGACGGCACATTCCGTCGGGTGAAGGAGAAACAGGATGTCCAAGTCCTGGAGGGAAGGGCCAACTTGTCGGATTTCGGGTTGACCTATGGAGACGATGCCCTCTTCGAAGAAAAATACCTGCTTCCGAAATACGAGAAATATAAGACGCTGGACTGGGAAGAACAGCTTGATTTTAGGCACGATTATCCCAACACGTTTTCTCCGTACCGTGTCGGCAC
>Ga0310786_10010205_pt1 | contig 11832 bp, 8 predicted proteins | sample AusTroGonzalo_MG_FD_203881 | JGI IMG/M metagenome (GOLD analysis project Ga0310786, IMG submission 203881) | Bovine rumen microbial communities from tropical cattle in Woodstock, Queensland, Australia - Gonzalo_03 (v2) (version 2) | ecosystem: Host-associated > Mammals > Digestive system >... | reverse complement strand
ATTGTGTTAGTCTATTTCACAAAAAATTGGAGAACTCATGTTGGAAGGCCTTTAAAGCGCTCTTTAAGAAGTGTTGATTTCCCTACCTGACGACCACCAAACAGGAACATTGCCTCATCCAGCTGGTTCTCTATATCAAATATCCTCTTGTACATAAAGTGCTTAATTTCCGAGTTTACATTCAGGATTTTAAATGAAAATCAGGAATCTAGGTGTGAATGTAAACACTATATTTCCAACATCCAAATAATCGTATAACTTTTTATTATGTGAAAACTGTGGAAAAGGGGACTGTCCCCAATTTCACATTAGCAAAAAAAGACGGTCCAGTTGAAATCCTGAACCGTCTTTTTTTGCGTCAGAAATATGTTTTACTCCGTGACGGGACGGATTGAAAAGCCAAAGAAACGTTCATTGCCTGCAACATATGCACTTCCCCAATGGCCGCTGAATGCTATAGCTATGTCGGGTCTATTTTCACTTACATTTGATGCCCAGTACCAGGCAAATTCTCCGGCAACAGCGTGATCGGTGCCGTAATAGTCGCCGGCGGCGGGAATGAATATGGACCTGTCGGTAAAGCCGGTCTTCTTACCGGTAACTATAATACCTACAATGCCGTTGTCGTTGTAATCGTCAGTCCAGGTTAATGTGCAATTGTCTATCAACTCCTGCCATTCGGCTGAGGTGGGCATACGCCAGTTACCCTGAAGTATTACATGAGCTGCATCATCCTCCGGGTCAAGTACGGTCTTGTTGTCCATATCACCGGTTCCACTCCAATAGGTGGAATTGCTGCAATATTTGGTAAGTTGGTTGGCTCTGCCGTTATTGTACCACTTATATGCTGATGAATAGTAACTTGACAGACCATCCTTCCATGTAAGGGGATCCTGGCTGGTGTAATGTGGCTCCACCTCGCCCCAGGCGTAGAAATCACCATAATCCGAAGCATTGGCGCATAGTCCGCTTTGTGAAAGATTGCTGATGGCCCAATATACGCTAAGTCCAAGATTCACGGAGCCGTCAGGAGCGGGATCGGGCAGAGTTGGGGTAGAAACCTCCTCCTGAACGGTAACATCACACACAGCCACAATGGTACCCTGTTCATCCAGTGCGGCTTTGATCTGTGCCTGACCGGGAGCCAGTGCAGTAACCAGACCGTTATCATCAACAGAGACTACCTGGGGTGATGTTGAGGTCCAGCTGTAAATGGATTTATTTACAGCGTCCTTTGGGGTGTATATGGGGGTAAGCGTATATGTATCGCCCACATTCATAGTCAGTTCTGTCTTGTCAAATGTGAGTGACTCAACCATAATATCTTTCTTTATGCCAGCCTGGACCACATAAACGGATTGAGAGACAGAGCCACAGGTGATGGTAATCTTTGCCTTACGCGGTTTCTCACTTTTATTGTCCTGGGCCGTGATGGTAATGGCGGTGGGACCTGCCGAACCGGAACTGGGATTAACGGTGAGCCAGGTAATGGGTTTTCCGTCATTGGCATCCTGGATTGTTACGCTCCAGTCTATGGATGACGTAAATGACAGCTTTATGGTAACAATACCATCGGCAGCCGTAGCGGCAAAACTGATACCGTGTTCAAAGTACGACAGACTCTCTTCGGGTATCTCCAGCTTAGCCGGAATCTCAACCGCATTTTTCTCTTCATCACATGCTGTAAAAGAAATTACAGCTGCAACCGGCAATACATAAATGCATGCACGGCACAAACTTGATAAAACAGATAGAATCTTTTTCATAATGACTAGTAATTCAAATATATGGTTCAAATGTAATGTGAAAGGATGAGAATAGCTCCCTCTGTTTGTTAAATGGTGTTAACGCGTCCGAGCGTTGGCTATTTTAGGGATTACGGATTTTAACTACCTTTGCCCATGAAAGATATCACATAAAAAATACGATTATGAAAAGGATTTTTACGGTTTTGTGCTTAATGCTGGCGGCTGTTTGTACATTTGCCCAGTCGGCTAAGGAGATAGTTTCACGCATGGAAACATTGATGTCGGACCATGAGGATGAGGGGTATGTGATGACTGTTGAGATTAAGATTCCCATTGTGGGTTCTATTGAGACTCTGTGCTACCAGTTAGGTGACAGATTCCGTATGGAGGTTGCTGTTCTGGACAAGAAGATGATTACCTGGACAGACGGCGCAACTACCTGGGTTTATGATTCGGAGAAAAATGAGGTGGAGATATCGGGCGGTCCCGCTGATACCCAGAGCAACGCCCAGATGTTTGAGGGTATAACGGACGGTTATGATGTCACGATTGACAAACAGACCGGGGATGCGTGGTATTTATTATGCAAGAAATCCAAAACCAACAAGGATAAGGATGCGCCCAAGAAAATGGATGTTGTAATTGCCAAGGGCACTTTCCATCCCATAAGCCTGAGCACAAAGGAAAAGGGTGTAACCCTGACTATCCGTGATATCAAATTCGGTGCAACCAAGGAGTTGGTAACATTCAACAAGGATGCTTATCCGGGCGTAAAGGTTGTTGACAAGCGTTGAATGCTAAACTAAAAAAAGGGGGATGACTTGACTGCCATCCCCTTTTTTGTGCTTATTTAATGCCTTATTTAAAGCCGGTCTGTGCCCACGGGATCCACTTCTGCACCTCTTTATCTTGCAGCGTTTCGTCAACATACTGAATGATAGTGTTGGCATCCTCCTTACCCAGCAGGAACTTGTCTATGAAGGCCTCCACCTCAGGATACTGGCTCTGAGGCAACTGGCAGTGACCGTGCTTGCCCTGAACAGAGAATCCCATACGGTCCTCAATGCCGAACTTCTTCCATACCTCGCGGGCAGCCACACATGATACGTAACCGGCTTCATCGGCCAGCCACTCATAGTCTGTGTTACCCAGCACCAGCAGGGCGCGTGGACAAACCAGTGCGCAAAGCTCATGATGGTCCATAGGAAGCTTTGATACGTTTTCATCCTTCCAGTCCCACATGGATTCCTTGAACCAGTGGGGGTCTGTGTTACCCAGAGTCTCAACATGACCCAGGGTTTCCGATACACGCCATGCAGCTGCACCGCCTCCTCCGGGCTCCTGAGCTATGGTCAGAGCTATGCGCTCATCAAAAGCACCGGACCAGAGAGCCATCTTGCCTGCGTATGAGCAGCCTGTCACACCTATGTGCTTCATATCAATCTTGCTGGCGGCACCCACTATCTCCAGACCGTCAATGATACGGCTCACGCCCCAGGGCCACATGGCATAAGCGCCGTTCTCAACCAGCTCCGGATAAATCTTGTTTATGGGCTCGCTTCCGCGTTTCTGCTGATGAGCCATAACCTGCCCCATGCTGAAATTCATGGTAGCTATCTTACGCTCGGGGAAGAACTGACGCGGCAGGCTGATACCTGACATGCCAATCATGAGCGGGAACGGGCCGTCACCCTCAGGATAGGTAATCTTTGATGTTATTGTCAGAGTCTCGCCGTTGCGGTGAACAATCACAGTAAGAGTGTTGTCCTCAAGCTTGGCCTCAATGTCCTTCTTGTCAACCATTGGTTTCTCACCCACCTCATAGTGGTAAAGCTCATGTATTATCTCCGCGCGACGTTTCTCCCAGTCCTTGAACTTCTTGACCTTTTTCTTGCTGTTTTCAAACTCAAACGGGTTGGGCAGTGTCTCCACGCTCTTAGCCTCATTTACACTAGGGAATGCCGGAGCAGGATACTTGGAACCTGTAAACTCCTGGTCATAAACCAGCGGAATAGACTTCTGTGCCATTACCGGTATCACAGCCATAGCAGCTGCAGCAACAAAAAATGCCTTGATCTTTCTCATATCTACGTTAGTTTTAGGTTAATTATGTTAGTTAATACCAATATTTTAGCGGACTGTCTTACGCAAAATGACGTTTGTTTAATTTGCTGATTACTATTACATTAAACAACAGCCAACAAATTTAATCTGTTTTAGTGACATATCCAAATTTGAAATACAAACATAAATAGGTACCTTTATAGCCCAAAAGTACAAATTATTGTTATTGTGAAAACCAGACAATTCCTTGTTACAGCTGCGCTGCTTTTAATGTTTGTTGCGTCAAACGTCTTTGCGCAGCCGGTAACTGCATTTGTGGAGGTTGAGGACCATGTTCTTGACTTAAGGGAGTTCAGGTCATCGCTCCGCCCGGAATCAGGTGAAAGGGTGTCATTCAGGGCACCGGACAGTGATATGGCGGCTCCTGACACTATCAGGTGGATTGACCGTATCCATAATATGCCCGATTACCTGCTTGATTTCTATAACCGCTACTGTGTTCTGGTACATGAGGTGTTGGAGGGCGGAAACAATTACCTGTCAGACCCTGACACTGATTTCACCAATGCCATTCATTTCAGTGACAATTCATGCAGCGTAATCATTAATCAGATAACCCGTAAGGTTGATTACAGCTTTCCTGAAGATGTGGATTATACGGATCCGTATGCCAAGCAGCAATATGCTTTGGAAGCCGTGAACAATGATATAAGTGAAAATGTGTTTCCGCTCATAGATGAGGTAGATATTTTCTTTCCGTATCTGTTCTTGTGCATGGACTATGACAATCCGCAGGCGTTCTGGATAGGCAATAACATTAAGTGGGGGTCATCATACAGTTACAGCTGGAACTTTATGCAATGCGCCGGAAAGGATGCCGTTCAATATACGTATTACATACTGTTCAAGATAAAGGACAAAAGTTTTGACTACAGGATTGACAAATACCGTACAGCCCAGGCCGTAAAAGACGGGGTGACAGAGTTCAATTCACTGGTAAGCAATATACTGGCCGGTGTACCGGAAACAAACAGGTATGAGCAGGTGCGCTATCTGAACAACTGGCTTACCACGCATAACTGCTACAGTTCGGCAGTGGGTGAAGATGATTTCCCGGATATATCATTCAGTCCCATTACGGCTTTACGCGGGACCGGAGGTACTGAGGGTCCTATATGTGAAGGTTATTCGCGTGCATTCAAGGTGCTGTGTGACAGATTGGACATACCTTGCATTATTGCCGTAGGCAATGCCAAGGCGGCAGTGAACGCTAAGCCTGAGGACCACATGTGGAATGAACTGAAAATGGACGACGGCCTGTGGTATGCTGTGGATGTTACCTGGAATGATCCTGTCAGGAGTGGTAATTATGCCGTGCAATCCGGTTATGAGAATGAATTCTGGCTGTTGTTGGGCAAGAATGACGTTGTGGCTACAAACCTGACGTTCGCACAATCCCATCCCAACTCAGTAGTGTGCAGTCAGGAGCAGGCAGATGAGTGGGACCTTGATACCAATACCCTGATAGCCGATAACAGATATGACGTACCGGACGGGGTGATTCCGGTAAAGGAATCTGCCCCGGTTACGGTTTATTCTCTGGTGGGAATTAAGACAGGCACTTACGGTTCTATGGCTCAGGCCCTGTCAGACCTGCCCGACGGACTATACATAATAAACAATCATAAGGTTCTGGTAAGGCATTGAATGTCTTGAATTGACTGTATATGGAAAGGAATAATGGATTTTTTACAGTAAGCAGGAGTCTGAAACGGCTGTTTGCGGCAGTGTTGCTGCTGTTTGGTGTCATGCCAATGGCGTTTTCACAGTCAGCTAACGCCTTGTTCCTAAAAGACGGCACCAAGGTTGTTGGGTATGTGCAGGATATGGATCCTGCGGGCAGCGTAAGTATCCGGACAACTGACGGCAAGACGCTTTCATATCCCATGAGTGACGTGGGAAACATCAACTGGTCATACAAACTGATAGAACCCAGTCCCGGTCCGATCTACAGGTATGGTGACTTGTTCCGTTGGAAGTTTAATAACATTGAACTGTCTGACAAGAACTATGACAGGTATTTTGACGATGACCTGTATCATACCTATATAGGTGCCCGCAACCAGTTTAATCTGGGTGGAGCCTGTTGCGTGATAGGGCTTGGATGCATTGCGGTTTCAGCTTTCCAGTTTGACCCTGAGTCCAGGAAACAGAGCGGCGCTTTCTGGGCCTACTCGGCAGCTGCCGATGCTTTCATCTGTCTGGGTTGTGTGCTTACGGGCATAGGCATATCGAGATTGAACTGGGTGGAGAGGACTTTCAATGCCCGTGAGGCTGCTAATGACAACTCTTTCACCTCACGCATAATGGATTCCATGCGGCTGAATCCTTCTGTAATGCTTTCTGCCGATAATGACCTGGCTTTCGGGGCATCAGTCAGCTTCTCATTCTGATGCTGTTCTGCATATTTATCCATAAAAGAACCACGTTGATGCAAAAAAAGATGTGAAATATGTAAAAATATATCGCCCGGATTGAGTGTCGGAGCGAATATACATTACCTTTGTAGCGATAACCTTATTTATTAACCTTGAAACCTTGTTCGCAGATGATTCGAAGCAAGTTCCTTTTCTTTAGAATGGTGATGCTCTTGGTATGCATGGGTGTGAGCGGAGTAAACCGGGCACAGATAGTGGGCCCCCGCACTCTAAACATGCAGCAGGTGGTGCAGCTGGCGCAGGAGCATTCCATTTCCTCAATGAGTAACCGTAACAGTTTTGTGGCGTCTTACTGGAGTTTCCGTTCATATAAGGCGCAGTTCCTGCCGTCGCTCAACCTGAGTGCGGGGCTGGTGAATTTTAACCGTACGCTTAACAAAGTGCAGGATTACCAGACCGGCGCATGGAACTATGTGGCCGATTACACCATGAACAATGACGTGTCACTCTATTTCAGCCAGCGCGTACCATGGACAGGAGGCACGGTCACGTTGAACACGCAGCTGTCACGTATGGACCAGTACAGTCCCAACAGGATGACCTCATATTATGCACAGCCCGTATTCCTGTCATACGCCCAGAATCTGTGGGGGTACAATGAGCTTAAGTGGAGCAAGAAGACTGAACCCAAGCAGTATGAAATAGCAAAGCGCCAGTATATAGAGAACATGGAGCAGCTGAGCCAGACCACTACACAGCTGTTCTGGAACTGCGTGAGCGCCCGTGAGAACTATGAGCGTGCCTTAAAGAGCTTTGATGAGGGCAAGCGTCTGTTTGAGGCCGGTCAGACCCGTTTTGCTATGGGTACCATAACACGTGACCAGCTGATGCAGATAGAGGTTCGCGTGCTTAATGACTCCCTGAAAGTGAGCAACACCCGAGTCAGTCTGCGCACCAACATGAACAGGCTATGTTCTTACATAGGCTATCAGGAGGATACAGACCTTAACCTTATAATAGACTATGACATTCCTGATGTCACGCTTGATTACAATGACGTACTGGAGCGTGCACTGCAGAACTCTTCTTTCCAGCTGACACAGGATGTACAGCTAACTCAGGCAGAGTCCAGTGTGGCGCGTGCCAAGGCTGGGCGCGGGCTGTCTGCACAGGTGAACGCACGGTTCGGCTTGTCAGGATCAGGCAACAGGCTTGATGATACCTTTGTGCAGCTCAAGGACCAGGAGGTGATAGGTATGCAGCTTAACATTCCCATTCTGGACTGGGGGCAGGGCCGCGGCCGTGTACGCATGGCGCAGGCTCAGGCCGAGACTACCCGTAACCAGCTTGAGCAGAATATGATAGACTACCGTCAGAACCTTTATACACAGGTGATGCAGTTCAATGACCAGCGCAGTCAGTGTGAGATTGCCAAGCGTGCGGCCGAACTGGCCGATGAGAGCTATGAACTGGCACTTAAGAACTTTGGCAGCGGCAGCATGACAATGACTCAGCTGGACCAGCTTAAGGACAAGCGTGACCAGGCCGTGAGCTCTTATCTGGGCATGGTGGCCAGTTTCTGGAACTACTATTTCGGAATACGTAAGGCCACGCTGTATGATTATATTTCGGGCACGGACATAAGTGCGGAGTTTGATAAACTGGTAAAATGAATTGGTAGAAAAAAGAACAGCTATGAACATAAATAAAAGTTTAAGTGGAATATTGATGCTTGCTGTTGTGGCAGGTGTTGTTTGCGGATGCAAGGGTAAGAAAGCGGGGGATGCCGTTGAGGATAAGACCGAGATGGCACGAGGCAGTTACAGTGCCGAGAAAAACGTGGTTACGGTAGCGCCGCTGGAGCGCAAGATGTTCAGCAAGCAGCTGGTATGCAACGGCAAGCTTGAGGCACAGAGCAAGGTGACCGTACAGTTTGCGGCACAGGGTACCATAGCCCAGATAAATATCCGTGACGGCCAGAAGGTGCAGAAGGGCCAGATTATAGCCTCTCTTGACAAGGAGCAGCCGCGCCGCCAGCTGGAGCAGGCACGCCTGACATTTGACAAGGCCGAGATGAACCTGGCCGACCGCCTGTTGGATTACGGCTATACCCTGGCCGATACCGCCCGCATTCCGGCAGACCAGAAGCGTGTCATTTACATAAACAGCGGTTTCATAGATGCGCAGATGGCGCTTGACAATGCTGAAAGGACATATAGGCAGTGTGACCTGAGGGCACCGTTCACGGGTAAGGTGGCCAGCCTAAAGGGCCGTGTCCATGAGCAGGGCGGGCAGCTGTGCACCCTGATAGATGACAGCCGCTACCTGGTGCGTTTCAGCGTGCTGGAGACTGAGTACAAGTTTGTGCGTGTGGGCCAGCAGGTGCTGGTATCGCCCTTTGTCGATTCAGAGGTTGTGATGAAAGGCACAATACTCTCCATAAACCCCACAGTTGACCAGAACGGTCAGATATCGGTCACGGCCCAGGTTCCGGGAAGTGACAAGCTGATGGATGGCATGAACGTACGCATAACCGTAGAGAACAGCGTACCTGACCAGCTGGTGGTACCCAAGAGTGCGGTCGTGATTCGTGACAATATGGATGTGCTGTTCCGCTACAAGGACGGACAGGCTTTATGGACATACGTGAACGTGCTTATGTCCAACACCACGGAGCATGTGGTTGAACCCAATAAGGACCGCGGCGCGGAGATGAGTGTGGGAGACCTGGTAATCACCAGCGGAAACCTGAATCTTGGTGACGGCGCAGCTGTAGTCATAGAATAACCATGTTCAAGGGATTGACAAGACGGCCCATAGCGGTGCTTATGGTGCTGATAGCGGTTATGGTACTGGGCATAGCCGCCATACGTAAACTGCCGGTTTCACTGGTACCTGACATTAACGTTCCGCAGATTACGGTGCAGGTAACGTCACCGGACCGCAGTGCGCGTGAGGTGAATGACCTGATGCTCTCATCACTGCGTTCACAGCTGGTTCAGGTGCCTCACCTGAAGGATATAGTATGTACGGCCAAGGACGGCGGCGGACTCATTGAGATGACCTTTGAGTACGGTGCCGATGCCGATTACATTTTCATAGACGTGAACGAGCGTGTGGACCGTGCCACCAGCGGCTGGGATGCGGGGGAGGAACGTCCCATGATAGCCCGTGCCAGCGCTACAGATATACCTGCGTTCTTCATAAACGTGTCACTGAGTGACATGGAGCACACCGGCGGCACCCGTCTGCTTGAGATGAGTGATTTTTGCCGTCAGGTGATAACGCGCCGCCTGGAGCAGCTGCCGCAGGTGGCTATGGTTGACATATCGGGCCTGCTCTATCCGCAGCTGCTCATTATTCCCGATATGGAGAAACTGCGTGCCATAGGTGTTGACGAGAGCGCGCTGAGTACAGCCATCCGTAACGCCAACGTGACCCTGGGCAGTCTCTCCATACGTGACGGCGAGTACCGCTTTGACGTACGCTTTGAGTCAAGCGTGGTTACGCGTGAGGACGTGGAGAACGTGTGGCTCAAGTTGGGCGGACGCACCTATCAGATTAAGGACCTGGCTCAGGTCCGTGAGGAGCAGCAGCGTCTTAAGGGTATGATAACCTCTGACGGCAAGCAGTGCATATCGATGGCCGTGATTAAGCGTTCCGATGCCCGTATGGCTGAACTGCGTGACGGTATTCAGGAGCTGATGCAGTCTTTTGAGAATGATTACCCGGACCTGGAGTTCCAGATAACCCGTGACCAGACGGAGCTGCTGGATTACTCTATAAACAATATGGTGCGGAACCTTATTTACGGTGCGCTGTTTGCCTGCCTGATAATTTTCTTCTTCATGCAGGATTTCCGCAGTCCGCTGCTGGTGGTCATTACCATACCTACGGCGCTGATACTGTCGTTCCTGTTCTTCTATGTACTGCACATATCCATAAACATAATATCGCTGTCCGGCCTGGTATTGGGTCTTGGTATGATGGTGGATAACTCCATCATCACGATAGACAACATAACCCAGCGCTGGCAGAAGGGGGAACTGCTGGAGGATGCCTGCGTTTACGGTACGCAGGAGGTGTTCACGCCTATGCTCAGCTCTGTGCTGACCACCTGCGCCATATTCATTCCGCTGATATTCATGAGCGGCATAGCGGGTGCGCTGTTCTATGATGAGGCTATGGCAGTGACAATAACATTGCTGTCAGCACTGATCATGTCCGTACTGGTGATACCTGTGTTCTACTACAGGTTTTACCGTAACCAGGCCTGCTTTACTCCAAACAGGTTCATTAGCAGGATTAGTGTGGGCGGCATGACCAGGGGTTATGAAGGCATACTTGGCTGGTTCTTCCGCCGCAGGGGTGTGATGTGGGGTATATTCGGCGCAGCGGTGTTGCTTATAGGCGTGCTGTTCATTAAGCTTGACAAGCAGAAGCTGCCCGCTCTCTCACACAGCGACACCCTTATAAACATTGAGTGGAACGAGCGCATTCCCATAGAGGAGAACAACCGCCGCTGCGAGCAGATAATGGTGCAGTTCCCCGATATGGCAGAGCAATATACGGCAATGACCGGAGCACAGCAGTTTGCTCTGTCACATACCAAGGAGTTGGGATTGTCTGAGGCCATAATCTATGTCAAGGCGGGTAGTACCGATGACATTGACCGGTTTGAGAAGGAAGCCCTGAACTACATAGGGCGCAACTGGCCGGAGGCTGTCCACAGCAGCCAGGCATCGGGCAACATATTTGACATGCTGTTCCAGGATAAGGAGGCTCCGCTTGTGGCGCGCATAAAGCGTACCGACGGCTCCACACCTGAGCCGGACCAGCTTGTTTCACTGCTGTATCAGCTGCGTGAGGCTCTGCCTGAGGTATATATCCCGCAGCCGGAGTGGAACGAGTACATAGAGCTTATCACTGACCCGGAGCGTCTGGCCCTTTATGAGGTAGGTTTCGGCGATATCATGAACTACCTGCGCAACTCCATGAACGCCAGTTCCGTGCTGCGCATATCCAAGGGTGATTTCTCCATGCCTGTGGTGATAGGTGTAGGCACAAAAGAGGCCAAGGACCTTATACAGGGCAGTTATATTGATACCCGCGGAGGCAGGGTGCCGCTTGAGATACTGCTCAAGGAGACACGTAACCGTGACCTGAAACAGATAGCAAGCGGTGTGGACGGTGAGTTCTATCCGCTGGAGCTGGACCTTAAGGGACGTGAGGCCCGTGAGGCTATGGACAGGATACAGAAGGTGGTGCGCAGTGATGACCGTTTTGACGTGAGCTTTAGCGGCACATACTTTACCAACCGTGAGATGATTAAGGAGCTTTGCGGAGTGCTGGCAATTTCTGTACTGCTGTTGTTCTTTATACTCTCGGCCCAGTTTGAGAGTCTGGTGCAGCCGTTCATCATACTTAGTGAGCTTATCATTGACATATTTGCGGTACTGGGTGTGCTGTGGCTCTTTGGCGAGAGCCTTAACCTGATGTCAATGATAGGTATGGTGGTCATGTGCGGTATAGTGATCAATGACTCCATACTCAAGGTGGATACCATAAACCGCCTGCGCGAT
>Ga0310786_10010202_pt1 | contig 11833 bp, 5 predicted proteins | sample AusTroGonzalo_MG_FD_203881 | JGI IMG/M metagenome (GOLD analysis project Ga0310786, IMG submission 203881) | Bovine rumen microbial communities from tropical cattle in Woodstock, Queensland, Australia - Gonzalo_03 (v2) (version 2) | ecosystem: Host-associated > Mammals > Digestive system >... | reverse complement strand
CAAACAAGTGTCGAAATCAGCAATGGCACGGTTGAAGGCAACGTATATGGCGGCGGCGAGGTGAGCCGCGTGGAAGGTAATACGGTGGTTACGATAGGAACCGCGTCAGGTACAGATGAGTTCGATATCAAAGGCAACGTATTCGGTGCCGGCGCTGGCATAGAGACCCATGGCTACTCAGCTCTGGTTCGAGGCACCAGCTCTGTCACTATTCAGGGCAAGGCCAAAGTTTGGAAAAACGTATATGGCGGCGGCGAGTTGGCTTCGGTGGGAAAATATAAAGTGAAGACTCCGGCAAATACTAATCCCAATAATGCTGAGTATGATTCTACTATACCTGCGACGTTGCCATACGGAATGCCAGCTTATTTGATTAGCGGTGGAACCAGTACTGTCAATATTCAAGGCAGTGCCAAAATCGGAACAGATAATGATGCTAACACAGGCCATGTCTATGGTGCTGGTCAGGGACTCAATCCTAGTGATAAAAATTATGATTTTGTTTCTGCTGATAATTATACTGGAGAAGGTGAATATAATATGGATGACCATAAGCCCAAACGTATGATTAGTGGTGGTGCTTGGGAATATTTTTCTACTGAGGCCGCTTACCTTCAGTTTGTTGAAACTTTGGCCTTGTCGGGAGAGACCTATGTTACCATCGGTGGAAAGAGAAATGAGTCGACAGGCGACATCACTCCTTTGGGGAATCCTAACGTCAAAGGTTCCGTCTTCGGTGGCAGCGAGAGCGGTTTCGTTTATAAAAATTCTTTCGTCAATATTAAGAATGGCACTGTTAATGGTGATGCGTTTGGCGGTGGACGTGGCCTTGCATCTTTTGCAGAAGCCGGACGAGTAAGGTGGAACACTAACCTTGCTGTCAGTGGTGGCACTGTTGAGGGCAATGTCTATGGCGGTGGAAACTTGGGCGATGTGGGTACCATTAATAAGTCTGATCAAACCAATCACAATTATATATGGAAAAATAGTGATACTAATGGAAATGTTAATGCCGAAGGCAATGACAATGGAGCAAATAACAACAATGAAACCACTGCCACAGAAAAGAACACTGGCATTTGCACGGTGACTATCTCTGGTGGTACGATAGGTATTGACGGTATTGACAATCCTGACGATAAGACCAAACATGGTAATGTGTTCGGAGCAGGCCGAGGCTATAAGCACACATGGTGGTGTGAGAAAGCCATAGCATACGCCACGAAAGTCAGCATCAGCGAAGCCAGCGGTTCCACCACCATGGTGTACGGTAACGTCTATGGTGGTGGTGAGATTGGTCGTGTAGAAGATGATTCGAAGGTCATCATAGGTACTGCAAATGGATCTGACACTCCCGATATCAAGGGCAGCGTATTCGGTGCCGGTAAGGGCTTAGCTACGCGTGGCTACTCGGCACTTGTACGTGGCAACTCGGTTGTCACCATCCAAGGCAGTGCACAGGTTGGAGGCAGCGTCTTTGGTGGCGGCGAGGAAGCGTCGTTGGGAAGATTTAATCTCGTTGGTGGACTACCGAAATCTCCAGCAAGTGGCGGAAGTTCTACTGTCACTATCCAAGACAATGCCAATGTCGGACCAAGTGGCACTGAAATTCTTACCCACCATGTGTATGGTGCTGGCCAGGGTGTCACGCCTAATTATGATACTACTCAATCATATAAGAATTACAAAAGTATGCAGCTCTATGCAAACAAGCCCAAAACTGGCAATGCAGGTGATACGTGGGATTATTATGTAGATGACGGAATCGAAGACAGGAGATTTGTTTGGGTATACTATAAAACAGAGTCTGAATATCTTGCGTTCCTAAATACTCTGGCCTTGGCCAGCCATCCCACAGTAACCATCGCTGAAAACGCCACCGTCTATGGCGATATCTATGGCGGTGGCCAGAGGGGTATCACCTTAGGTGATGTGGCCGTCAACATAACTGGCGGAACAGTGAAGCAGGACGTCTATGGCGGCGGTTCATTGGCAGATACCAACAAAGGTAACTGGGAAACTACCACTGACACATGGGCAGAAGGTAAGTATAATACGTCCACTCATGTCACTACCTATAAGACGAATGTCAGCCTGAAAGGTGGTGTGATTGACCGTGATGTCTATGGCGGCGGACTGGGACAATTGAAAAAGGATGCTATCGGCAATCCAGATGAAGATGGCTATGTGCCGGGCGTTTCTGCCGTTGAGGCCATGGTCTATGGTGATGTAATGGTGAAACTGAACGAACCGACGACATCAGAAGGAACCACCACATACGGCACTTGCGTGGTAAAGGGCAACATCTTCGGTTGTAACAATGTCAATGGAACGCCGAAGGGTAACGTCACGGTACACGTATATAAAACTCAGGGATGGACTGACGACAACGGTACACCAAATGATGATTCAGATGACATCAGTCATGATCAAACTACAGCCAAGAGCACCAATGCTGAAAGAACTGGAACAAAGTATGAGTTAGCTGCTGTTTATGGTGGCGGCAACAATGCTGCCTTCGTTCCTGCTGATACTTACAATGGAACCGCCTATAACACCGATGATGGCACTACCACGACGAACGTCATCATTGACGGCTGTGACCTGACAAGCATAGAATATGTCTATGGCGGTGGTAATGCCGCTCCTGCTCCAGGAACACTGGTCACCATCAACAGCTGTTACGAGATAGGAACGCTCTTTGCCGGTGGTAATGGTGCCGGTGATGACAACCCGGGTGCCAACGTAGGATACCTGACCGACGGTACTACAGCTTACGGCTCAGGTGAAGCTCTGGCAGTTCTTCATGGCGGTACCATCCATAAGGCATTCGGTGGTTCGAACACGTTAGGTAATGTACGCACGAGTGCTACCGTCACCCTGGACGAGGCTACTGATCAAAATGGAGCCGTCATCTGTCCGTTGTCTGTCGATGAGGTGTATGGTGCCGGCAATGAAGCTGATCAGGATGGCACATCGAACATCAACTTGGGCTGCCTTGAGTATCTGGGCGAGATTTACGGCGGTGCCAAAAATGCCGACGTCAATAGTGATATTGTGCTGACCATCCAAAGCGGACGCTTCGACCGTGTGTTCGGAGGTAATAACCTCGGCGGAAAGATTAGTGGCACCATCACGGTGAACATCGAAGAGACAGGCTGTCACCCCATCGTCATCGGTCAGCTCTTCGGCGGTGGCAACCAAGCAGCATATTCTGTGGAGAACATCGACAAGAACCGCCTTGACTTGAACTTCACCAATAATGCGGCCACCAACTATTACAAGGACTTCCCGAAGGTGAACGTCAAGTCGTTTACCAGCATCGGCGAAATCTATGGCGGCGGTTACGGAAGTACGGCTATTTTGACAGGTAACCCGCATGTCAATATCAACGAGTGTGTGGGTGAACATGCCGAAGAAAATATCAATACCGACTTAAAAGACCAAAATGGTGTATACGTCTTGGACGATAATAATCAGCGGATTAAAGTCTCTGACAATACCGGCAAGTGGATCCACTTCGGTGTCGATCCAAATGACCCAACGCATATAACTACCGTTTGGCAGCCTGAACACAAATCAGGTGAAATAGGTACTATTGGTAATGTCTTCGGCGGCGGAAACGAGGCACCTGTTCACGGCGATACAAACGTCAACATCGGCCTGAAGGAGTATGTGGAAATCACCACTGGAATTATTGCCGGCACAACTGACGTTAATGGCTACTACACTTATACAAATGGAGTATATACTCCCATAGAATCTAGTACTCTTGCTGCTGAAAACACCACTTATTACAAGAAAGTCATCGGTGTGAACATCACTGGCAACGTCTACGGCGGCGGTAATGCTGCCGACGTGACGGGCGATACGAATGTTGTGATTGGACAATGATAAGGGATAGGCAAAAAGCAGTAAGTATGAAGCGATATGTCAAAAAAACGGGGAATTGTTTTGTATTGTCTGCTTTTTGCAGTACCTTTGCAGCGAAATTGAGAGAACGACAACAGGCAGTGTGTCTGTGAGATAGGAAATAAATAGTAATTCTGAAATAGAAATAACGATGCCAGAAATATCTGTTCGCGGCTTAGAGATGCCCGAATCGCCCATCAGGAAACTTGCGCCATTGGCAGCAGCCGCCAAGAAGCGTGGTACGAAAGTCTACCACTTGAACATCGGACAGCCTGACCTGCCGACACCACAGGTGGGACTTGACGCGCTGAAGACCATAGACCGTAACATCCTGGAGTATTCACCTTCGCAGGGCTATCTGAGCTACCGTGAGAAGCTGGTGGACTACTACGCGAAGTACAACATCAACGTGACGGCCGATGACATCATCATCACCAGCGGCGGCTCGGAGGCGGTACTGTTTGCTTTCCTCTCCTGTCTGAATCCCGGCGATGAGATTATCGTGCCCGAACCGGCCTACGCCAACTACATGGCTTTCGCCATCTCGGCTGGTGCTAAGATTCGCACCATAGCCACGACCATAGAGGAGGGCTTTTCGCTGCCGAAGGTCGAGAAGTTCGAGGAGCTGATCAACGAACGTACTCGTGCCATCATGATCTGTAACCCGAACAACCCGACGGGCTACTTGTACACCCGCCGCGAGATGAACCAGATACGCGACCTGGTGAAGAAGTACGACCTGTACCTCTTTTCCGATGAGGTTTACCGCGAATACATCTATACCGGCTCACCTTATATCTCTGCCTGCCACTTGGAGGGCATCGAGCAGAACGTTATCCTCATCGACTCTGTGTCAAAGCGTTACTCTGAGTGCGGCATCCGCATCGGCGCACTGATTACAAAGAACGCCGAAGTGAGGAAGGCCGTGATGAAGTTCTGTCAGGCACGCCTCTCCCCTCCCCTCATCGGACAGATTGTGGCCGAGGCATCCTTAGACACGCCAGAGGATTATCTGCGCGACGTCTACGACGAATATGTGGAGCGCCGCAAATGCCTCATCGACGGTCTGAACCGCATACCCGGCGTCTACTCCCCTATCCCGATGGGCGCGTTCTACACGGTGGCTAAGCTGCCTGTCGACGATGCCGAAAGATTCTGCCGCTGGTGTCTGGCAGAGTTCGAATATGAGGGCGAGACGGTGATGATGGCTCCTGCCGCCGGTTTCTATACTACTCCCGGTGCTGGCATCAACCAGGTCCGCATAGCCTACGTGCTGAAGAAGAAAGACCTGGAGCGTGCGCTTTTCGTATTGCGCAAAGCCTTGGAAAAGTATCCGGGAAGGGTGGATGAAATATGAACCTACCCCTGTTCTTAGCCCGACGCATCTATAGCGACCAAGGTGACCGCCGCAAGGTGAGTCGCCCTGCCATACGTATCGCTACCATCGGCGTAGCCATCGGCCTGGCCGTGATGATTATCACCGTCAGCGTGGTGATGGGCTTCAAACACACCATCCGTGACAAGGTCATTGGCTTCGGCAGTCATATCCAGGTCATCAGCCTGCTGTCGACTGCTGGCAGCGAGTCGTACCCCATCTGCATCGAGGACAGCATGATGCAGGAGATAGGAAACATCGAAGGCGTCCGCCACGTGCAACGCTATGCAATGACCCAAGGCATCCTGAAGACCGACGAGGATTTCCTCGGTGTGATATTCAAGGGTATCGGTCAGGAATACAATCTCGACTTCCTGCGCCAGCATATAGTAGAGGGCGAGTTTCCCACTTTCAGCGATTCCACGTCAAGCAACTGCATCGTTATTTCCCGGCAAATAGCCGACAAGCTGAAGCTGAAGTCCGGCGAGCGCATCCATGCCTATTTCATTGGCAACGACGATGTTCGTGTGCGGCGCTTCACCATCAGCGGCGTCTATCAGACCAACATGACGCGCTTCGACGAGTCCATCTGTTTCACCGACCTTTATACGGCAGCAAAGCTCAACGGCTGGTTTAATGACCAGTGTTCGGGTGCCGAGTTGCTGGTCGATGACTTCGACCAATTGGAAACCGTCTACGCGCGTATTATTAATAATGTGAACCGCAAGCTCGACCGTTACAATAGCACCTTTACTTCGCAGACCATCCTCGAAGCCTACCCACAGGTGTTCACATGGCTCAACCTGCTCGACATCAACGTGTGGATTATCCTTGGTTTGATGATTTGCCTGGCAGGCATCACCATGATCAGCGGACTGCTGATTATCATCCTGGAGCGCACGTCGATGATTGGCGTACTGAAGGCACTTGGAAGTCGCAACCGCACCATCCGCCACACGTTCCTGTGGTTCTCGGCCTTCATTATCAGCCGCGGTCTGCTGCTTGGCGACATCATTGGCATAGGGCTGGTGCTGTTACAGAAGTACACAGGTATCATCAAGCTTGACCCGCAAACTTACTATGTCAGCGAGGCACCGATGGAGCTGAATATTCCCATCATCATACTGCTGAATGTGGCCACTCTTATTGTCAGCATCAGTGTCCTAATTATCCCCAGTTTTTTCATTTCTCACATCCATCCTGCAAAATCTATGCGCTACGAGTAAAAAACTGCACAAAAAATTTGGAAATGTGCAGAAAAGGTTATACCTTTGCACAAAATTTTCAAAACTGTGCAATGGAAATAGCTCAAAGCTTCAACGAATATATTAAACGAGCCATCATTGAGAACTGGGACCAGGACGCGCTGACCGACTATCAGGGCATTACCCTGCAGTATCATGATGTGGCCCGGAAAATAGAGAAGCTACACATACTCTTTGAGAATTGTGACCTGAAGCAAGGTGACAAGATAGCCCTCTGCGGCCGTAACTCTGCCCACTGGGCCGTAGCCTTCCTGGCAACGCTGACCTACGGTGCCGTGGCCGTGCCTATCTTACATGAGTTCAATGCCGAACAGATTCACAATATCGTAAACCACTCCGAAGCCAAGCTGCTGTTCGTGGGCGACTACGTGGTCAAGACCATTGATGCGACACAGATGACGCAGTTGGAAGGCATCATCAACCTGCCCGATTTCTCGCTCTTTCAGTCACGATCCGAGAAGCTGACCTATGCCCGCGAGCACCTGAACATGATGTTCGGCAGCAAGTATCCACGGGCTTTCCGCAAGGAAAATGTCAAATACCACGTGGACGAGCCCGGCGAGTTGGCACTTATCAACTACACCAGCGGCACTACCGGTTTCTCGAAAGGCGTCATGCTGCCCTACCAGTCTTTATGGAGCAATGTAGAAGTCATTATCCGACGTCCGGGCAAGTTCATCAAGCGTGGTGACAACCTGCTGAGCATCCTGCCCATGGCCCACATGTACGGTATGGCCGTGGAGTTCCTGTTCGGTTTCTGTCATGGCTGCCACCTCTACTTCCTCACCCGTCTGCCGTCGCCCGCCATCATTGCCAAGGCATTCACAGACATCCGTCCCGCGCTGATAGTGGCCGTGCCGCTCATCATCGAGAAAATCATCCGCAAGAAAGTCTTCCCCAAGATACAGACCAATGGCATGCGCCTGTTGCTGGCCATGCCCGTAGTGTCGAAAAAGGTGAAGGAGAAAATCTGCGAAGAGGTGTACCAAGCCTTTGGTGGCCGTGCCTACGAGATGATTGTCGGCGGTGCAGCCCTCTCGAAAGAGGTGGAGGACTTCCTGCTCTCCATCGGCTTCCCCATCACCGTGGGCTATGGCACGACCGAGTGCGCACCACTCATCTCCTACTGTGACCACGACCACTTCGTGGCTGGCTCATGCGGCACTCCCATCGACCGCATGGAGGTGAAAATCCTCTCCAACAACCCAGAACATGTGCCGGGCGAGATTGTCACGCGGGGCATGAACCTCATGCTGGGCTACTACAAGAACGAAGAAGCCACCCGCCAGGCCATCGACAAGGACGGCTGGTACCATACGGGCGACCTGGGCACGATGTCGGCCGACGGACATATCTTCATTCGCGGTCGTATCAAGAACATGCTATTGGGACCCAGCGGACAGAACATCTATCCCGAGGAGATTGAGGACAAGCTGAACTCCATGACCATGGTCAGCGAGAGTCTGGTTGTAGAGCGGGCTGGCAAGCTTGTTGCCATTGTTTACCCCGACAAAGACGAGGTCGTGAAGTTCACCGATTTAGAACTGCAGACCATTATGAACCAAAACATGGAGCAGCTGAACCTTGTCCTGCCGTCCTATAGCCGCATTTCGGCTATTGAGCTGCGCGACGAGGAATTCCAGAAGACTCCCAAGAAGAGCATCAAACGTTACTTATATAGCTAAACCTAATAATATGGAGCACATACCGAGTTTTAACGCCATCCTCGAGAAAGCCATCCTCGACCACTGGGACAAGGACGCGCTGACCGACTACAAGGGTCAGACCCTGCAGTACCACGATGTGGCACGAAAGATTGAGAAGGTACACATCCTGTTCGAGAACTCAGGTGTGAAGAAAGGCGACAAGATAGCACTCTGTGGGCGCAACAGCAGCCAGTGGGCCGTGGCTTTCTTAGCCACGCTGACCTACGGTGCCGTGGCAGTGCCCATTCTCCATGAGTTCAACGCCGAGCAGATTCACAACATCGTGAACCACTCTGAGGCGAAGCTGCTGTTCGTGGGAGACCATGTGGCCACCACCATCGACCCGCAGCAGATGCCCCATTTAGAAGGCATCATCAACAATCCCGACTATTCGCTCATGGTGAGCCGCACGGACAAGCTGACATACGCCCGTGAGCACCTGAACGAGCTGTACGGGAAGAAATACCCGAAGTACTTCCGCAAGGAGCATGTCAGCTACTACCACGAGCAGTCGCCCGACGAGCTGGCACTTATCAACTACACCAGCGGCACAACGGGATTCTCGAAAGGTGTCATGCTACCCTATCGTGCCCTATGGTCGAACTACGACTTCGCATGCAGCGTCATGGGCGAGAATATCAAACCCGGCGACAACGTTATCTCCATACTGCCCATGGCCCACATGTACGGTATGTCATTCGAGTTCATTTATGAGTTCTTCCGTGGCTGCCATGTCTACTACCTCAACCGCGTGCCGTCGCCAGCCATCATCGCTCAGGCATTTGCTGACGTGAAGCCCGCCATCATTATCGCCGTACCGCTGGTCATCGAGAAGATTATTCGCAAAAAGGTGTTCCCGAAGATTCAGAACAACCGCATGAGACTGCTGCTGCAGATGCCAGTCATCTCGAAGAAGGTAAGAGAAATGATTTGCAAGGAAGTAGTAAAGGCCTTCGGCGGCAACTTCTTTGAAATCATCATCGGCGGCGCAGGCATTAACCAAGAGGTAGAGCAGTTCCTGCATCGCATCAATTTCCCCTATACCGTGGGCTATGGTGCCACCGAGTGCGCCCCCATTATCTGCTATGCCGACTGGCGCGAGTTCATGCCAGGCTCCTGCGGCCGTGCCGTGAGGAACATGGAGGTGCGCATCGACTCGCCCGATCCGCAGAACGTGCCCGGTGAGATTCTGGCACGCGGACTGAACGTCATGCTCGGCTACTACAAGAACCCCGAGGCCACGGCAGAGACCATCGACCGTGACGGCTGGTACCACACCGGCGATTTAGGCACCATGGACTACCGAGGCAACGTCTATATCAACGGACGCTCAAAGAACATGCTGCTGGGGCCTAACGGGCAGAACATCTATCCCGAGGAGATTGAAGACAGGCTCAACTCGATGACGCTCGTCATGGAGTCTATCATCGTTCAACGCGACACAAAGCTCGTAGCCCTCGTACATCCCGACTTAGACGAGGCCAAGAACCTGAAGTTCACTGCTGAGGACCTGCGCAACATCATGGAGCAGAACCGCAACGGCCTGAACCAGATGCTGCCCGCCTACGAGAAAATCAGCGAGATAGAAATACACGAGGAGGAATTTGAGAAGACACCCAAGAAGAGCATCAAGCGATACATGTATAGTTAGGAGTTAGGAGTTAGGAGTTAGGAGTTAGGAGTTTGAACGACTCAAAGATTATTAACGACCCGGTATTCGGGTTCATTAAGATACCGCGCGGACTGCTCTATGACGTTGTCTGCCATCCGCTCATGCAGCGCCTGAACCGCATTAATCAGTTAGGGCTTGCATCGGTGGTCTATCCAGGAGCCCGCCACACACGGTTCCAACATTCATTAGGTGCCTTCCATCTGATGAGCGAGGCAATACTGTCGCTACAGCAGAAAGGAAACTTCATCTTCGACTCAGAGGCCGAGGCTGTCGAGGCAGCCATTCTGATGCACGACATTGGGCACGGCCCTTTCTCGCACGTCCTGGAAAACACTCTCATTCACGGTATTTCACATGAGGACATTTCGCTGCTCATGATGGAGCAGATCAACCGCGACCTCGGCGGGGGACTCCTGAATCTGGCCATCAGCATCTTCAAGGACGAATATCCCGCCCGCCGCTTCCTACATCAGCTCATCTCCAGCCAGCTCGACATGGACCGTCTCGACTACCTGCGCCGCGACTCGTTCTTCACGGGTGTCACCGAGGGTAACATCGGCTCAGCACGCATCATCAAAATGCTCAACGTCGTCAACGACTCACTGGTCGTCGAGTCGAAAGGCATCTACTCCCTGGAAAACTACCTCACCACCCGAAGACTCATGTACTGGCAGGTCTACCTGCACAAGACCGCTGTGGCCTACGAGAAAGTGCTGGTCAACACACTGACACGTGCAAAAGACCTGACCCGACAGGGGATTGACGTATTTGCACCACCCTCGCTGAAGTACTTCCTACAGAACGACGTCGACGCCGAATGGTTCAACAACCACGACGAGGCGCTGCAGATGTATGGCGAACTGGACGACAACGACATCTGGTGTGCCATGAAGGTGTGGAAACATGCCGATGACAAAATCCTGTCGACACTGGCTACCGACATGCTCGACCGCCGTATCTTCTGCGTTGAAGTGCATGAGGAACCTGTCAGTCAGGAAAGAATCGACGAGTTAGAGACCGACATCGTCCAAAAGATGGGCATAGACCGGAGCGACGCGCACTACCTGATGAGCGTGAACACTATCCAAAAAGACATGTATAATGTCGATGATGACAGCATCGCAATTCTTTACAAAGACGGCACAATCAAGGATATTTCCGAGGCTTCCGAATTGCTAAATGTTCAGTTGCTTTCTAAAAAAATAAGAAAATATTACCTTTGTTATCAGCGTTTCCAATAATTTTTGCTATCTTTGCACCGGATTGTACATAGTACACAGCAAAACAGTACTTGACATGATGGAATTTACAGCAAAACAGATAGCGGAATTTGTACAGGGAATAGTTGAAGGCGACGAACAAGTGGCCGTTCACTCGTTTGCAAAAATTGAAGAAGGCGCCAAGGGAGCCATTTCGTTCCTGTCAAATCCAAAATACATCCATTACATTTACGAAACTCAGTCATCCATCGTCCTCATCAACGATGATGTGGTGCTGGAAAAACCAGTCGCACCAACACTCATACGCGTGAAGAACGCCTACGAGAGCGTGGCCAGACTACTACAGCTCTACGAGTCGATGAAGCCCAAGAAGACGGGCGTTGACCCGCTGGCATTTATCTCGCCCAAGGCAACGCTGGGTAAGGACGTGTTCGTCGGTGCCTTCGCATACGTGGGTGACGGAGCGGTCATCGGTGATGGTACGCAGATTTACCCGCATGCCTATATCGGTGAACAGGTACAGATAGGCAACGGTTGTCAGATTTTTCCGAACGTAACCATCTATACCGGGTGCCGGTTGGGAAATAATGTGACAATCCATGCCGGAACAGTCATCGGTGCCGACGGCTTCGGCTTTGCACCCAACCAGGAGGGCTACGAGAAGATTCCACAGATTGGCATCG
>Ga0310786_10010201_pt1 | contig 11834 bp, 12 predicted proteins | sample AusTroGonzalo_MG_FD_203881 | JGI IMG/M metagenome (GOLD analysis project Ga0310786, IMG submission 203881) | Bovine rumen microbial communities from tropical cattle in Woodstock, Queensland, Australia - Gonzalo_03 (v2) (version 2) | ecosystem: Host-associated > Mammals > Digestive system >... | reverse complement strand
AATAGTAAATAGTCAAATAGTACAATAATATGATGGAAATCGATTTTGTAAGAAGCCGCTTCATCAAGCATTTTGATGGCAAGACCGGCAACGTATATGCCTCTCCAGGCCGTATTAACCTTATTGGCGAGCACACCGACTACAATGGTGGATTCGTATTCCCCGGTGCTGTCGATAAGGGTGTCATGGCAGAGATGCGCGCGAATGGTACTGAAGATACTGTGATGGCTTATGCCATTGACTTGAAAGACCGCGTAGACTTCCACCTCGATGATCCTGCAGGTCCTCGTGCCTCTTGGGCTCGCTACATTTATGGTATCGCACTGGAAATGCGTAAGTTGGGCGTTCCCGTTAAGGGCTTTAATATTGCCTTTGCTGGTGATGTACCTCTTGGTGCTGGCATGTCTTCCAGCGCAGCTATGGAGAGCTGCTTCGCATGTGGTCTGAACGATATCTTCGGTGACAACAAGGTTTCTCAGTGGGATATGGCACTGGCTGGTCAGGCTACCGAGCATAACTACTGTGGCGTCAATTGCGGTATCATGGATCAGTTCGCATCCGTATTCGGCAAAGCTGGTTGCCTGATGCGCCTCGACTGCCGTTCGCGCGAGTTCGAGTATTTCCCCTTCAAGCCAGACGGCTATCGTCTCGTGCTGCTCGACAGCGTTGTGAAACATCAACTGGCCGGCTCGCCCTACAACGACCGCCGCAACTCATGCGAGAATGTTGTGAAGCATATTCAGGCCAAGCATCCCGAAGGAAAGTTCGAGACTCTGCGTGACTGCACATGGGAACAACTTGACGAGGTTCGTGCCGAAGTTGGCGAAGAGGACTACAAGCGCGCCAAGTTTGTGCTGGGCGAGAAAGACCGTGTTCTTGCTGTCTGCGACGCTCTGAACGAAGGCGATTACGAGAAGGTTGGTGAACTGATGTACCAAACCCATGAAGGCCTGTCGAAGGACTACGAAGTCTCTTGCGAAGAGCTCGACTTCCTCAACGACATTGCCAAGGAGTGCGGCGTTACCGGCTCACGTATCATGGGCGGCGGCTTCGGCGGCTGCACCATCAACCTCGTGCGCAACGATCTCTACCGTCAGTTCATCGCTACGGCCAAGGAGAAGTTCAACGCCAAGTACGGCCATGAGCCCAAGGTCTATGACGTTGTCATTGGCGACGGCTCCCGCAAGCTCTGCTAATCCCCTACTCCACACACTACAATCCGTTCCCTCTGCTCAATACAAAGGGAACGGATTTTTTCATGTTTAACCGCTTCCTCCTTGACAGATGCTTTAAATAGTTAAAAGGTGAACTCTTCGGGAGAACTGACAAAGGGGCAGTTCACTTTTTTTACATGTTTTTATTTGGTTCTTTACTTTTTTTTTCGTAACTTTGCGGACAAATCAATAACAAACAAGTAATATGGACGTAAAACAAGCAAAACAGACCATTGAGGCCGGTAAGGCCATCTTGGGAATCGAATTCGGTTCGACACGTATCAAGGCAGTACTCATTGACGAGCAGAACAAGCCTATTGCACAGGGTTCTTTCGAATGGGAGAACCAGTTGGTGGACGGATTGTGGACGTACAGCATCGACATTATTTGGAAAGGATTGCAGGAATGCTATGCCGACCTGCGCAAGGATGTGAAAGCACAGTACGACTGCGAGATAGAACAGTTAGCTGCCATCGGTTTCTCGGCTATGATGCACGGCTACATGGCGTTCAACGCCGAGCAGCAGATCTTAGTGCCGTTCCGCACGTGGCGCAACACGAACACGGGCAAGGCTGCGGCAGAGTTGTCGGAGCTGTTCAACTATAACATCCCCCTGCGTTGGTCAATCTCGCACCTGTACGAGTGCATTCTGGAGGGTAACGAGCATGTGAAGGACATCAAGTATCTGACCACGCTGGCAGGTTATATCCACTGGCAGCTGACGGGTGAGTTTGTGTTGGGCGTGGGCGATGCATCGGGTATGATTCCCGTCGACCCCGCCACGAAGACGTACGACGCGGAGATGGTGAAGAAGTTCGACGCTATCCTTGCAGCGAAAGGCTTGCCCTACACGTTGTTAGACATTCTGCCGAAGTCGCTGGTAGCTGGTGAGAATGCCGGAACGCTGACGGCCGAGGGTGCCAAGAAACTGGACGTAAGCGGAACGCTGAAGGCCGGTGTACCCGTATGTCCTCCCGAAGGCGACGCCGGCACAGGTATGGTAGCCACGAATGCCGTGAAGCAGCGCACGGGTAACGTCAGTGCGGGAACATCGTCGTTCTCGATGATTGTGCTGGAGAAGCCGCTGACGAAGCCTTACGAGATGATAGACATGGTGACGACGCCGGACGGAAGTCTCGTAGCTATGGTGCATTGCAACAACTGCACGAGCGACATCAACGCGTGGGTAGGACTGTTCAAGGAGTATCAGCAACTGCTGGGTGTTCCCGTCGACATGAACGAGTTGTATGGCAAGCTGTTCAACAAGGCTCTCGAGGGCGATACCGACTGCGGTGGTCTGATGGCTTACAACTACGTCAGCGGCGAGCCTGTCACAGGACTGGCCGAGGGACGTCCGATGTTTGTGCGTTCGGCCAATGACAAGTTCAACTTGGCCAACTTCATGCGCGCTCACCTCTATGGTGCCATCGGTGTATTGAAAATCGGTAACGACATTCTGCTGAAGGACGAGAAAATCAAGGTGGATCGTATCACGGGTCACGGTGGCTACTTCAAGACACCGGGCATTGGTCAGCGCATGTTGGCTGCTGCATTGAACTCGCCCATCTCGGTCATGGAGACGGCAGGCGAAGGCGGTGCTTGGGGTATTGCTCTGCTGGCAGGATACCTTATTAATAATAATAGTAAGTCGCTGGCTGACTATCTTGAAGACGTGGTGTTCGCAGGTAACACGGGTACCAGTATTTCGCCCACAGCGGAGGATGTTGCCGGGTTCGAGAAGTATATTGAGAACTACAAGCGTTGTCTGCCTATCGAGCAGGCCGCTGTAGACCACAAATAAGAAAACGGGGGGCGTGCCGGTTCGATCGGGATACTCATCAAATTACATTGAAAACTGAGCTGACTTCTCTTGTCGATGGCGGGCCACAATGAAAGCCGCAAGGCCGGTGGATTACAAAGACGGAGAGCACTCGAATCTTTTAACAAAGGAGTTTTCATCACATCACCGGGCGTCCCCCTTCTTTTTAGTTAAGAATTAAGAGTTAAGAGTTAAGAATTCATAGCTAAGAGTTAAGGGTTGTGTTTTCAGGAATTATCGAGGAGTTTGCTACGGTTGTAGCAATCCGGAAAGACAAGGAGAATATAGATTTCACGTTGCGCTGTTCGTTTGTCGACGAGTTGGGCATTGACCAAAGCGTGGCACATAACGGCGTATGTCTGACGGTGGTGAAGATAGAGAATGGCACGTATACGGTGACGGCAATGAAAGAAACACTGGATCGTTCGAACCTCGGACTGTTGGCGGTCGGCGACAAGGTAAACGTGGAACGCTCGATGCTGATGAACGGACGGTTAGACGGCCACATCGTACAGGGTCACGTGGATGAAACGGCACGCTGCACGGCAGTAGAGGATGCCGGCGGCAGCACATACTTCACATTCGAATACAAACAAGACCTGGAAATGGCGCGCAACGGATACTTCACAGTCGATAAAGGGTCTGTGACGGTGAACGGCGTGTCGCTGACGGTGTGCAACCCCACGCAGAATACGTTTCAGGTGGCAATCATCCCTTACACTTTCGAGCATACGAACTTCTGCGACATCAAGGTGGGCAGTGTCGTAAATATCGAGTTCGACATCATCGGCAAATACATTGCCCGCTTGCAACAGATAAACGTTGAACATTGAACGTTGAACATTAAACGTTATGACCAGAAAGGAACGCTACAAACAGGTCTTGGACTTTTTCCGCAAGGAGATGCCCGTGGCTGATACCGAACTGGAGTTCGGCAGCGTGTTCCAATTGCTGGTGGCGGTCATCCTGAGTGCGCAATGTACCGACAAGCGCATCAATCAGGTGACGCCCGAACTGTTTCGCCATTACCCCGATGCTCGCAGTATGGCGCAGGCCGAGGTGGATGAGGTGCTGGAACTCATCAAGAGCGTGTCGTACCCGAACTCAAAGGCCGATCATCTGGTGAAGATGGCACGGATGCTGATGGAGCGTCACGGCGGAGAGGTTCCTGCGGATATGAACCTACTGCTGGACTTGCCGGGCGTAGGCCGTAAGACCGCCAACGTCATCCAGAGCGTGGCCTTCGGTAAGTCTACAATGGCGGTCGACACTCATGTATTCCGCGTAAGCCATCGGTTAGGACTGGTTGCAGAAAAGGACGACACCCCTTACAAAGTGGAACGCACGCTGACAAAAAACATACCCGAGGAAGATATTCCCCGGGCACATCATTGGTTATTGTTGCATGGACGTTACATCTGTACGTCGCGCAAACCTCATTGCGAACGATGTGGGCTTAGTGTCGTTTGCCCCACTGCTTACCCCCACCGTTAAAGGGACCATTGGGACGACCGTGCTGGAATCCCTTCATCATGTCACGGTGGAAATTGTTTTCAGCCCTGATGGCATCGAAAACCTTGCTGGCAGGAACGACTTTCATCATTTTCTTGTGATAAGTCTCATCAAGCTGCTTAAGCTCGATGTTGGCCTTATCCCACGCAGCGATAGCCTCGGCACACTTAGCATCACCTGAAGGCTTCTCGTTTTTGTACATGCGGGCGTAGATGGCACGCTGCTTCGACTGCATCTCGCGCATCAAGGGGAAGTATTTGGCAGCTTCCTGCTGGTCGAAATGTGCCTCACGCGTGATATACGCCTCAAGCTCGGCCTGGAACTTTTCGGGCGAGAATTTCTTCTGGTCCTGAGCACTCACCGACAAGGCCATTACCAGACAGAACAGAATTGCTGTGTAACGTTTCATACCATTTACATTTTTGTTAGTTTTCTGCCAGATAAGCATAAATCTCGGTATTGTCGAGCATGACATAATCAGCATACTCGTCAATATACTGACTCTCGGTATTGGTCGTATTGACAACATTGGCATTGGCAAGCGTCTGATCTTCTTTTACCTGATGGAAGTAGAAAGCTACTCCCATAAAGACTACAGCCACCATGCAGGCTGCGGCATAGAGCCAAGGACGCAAGGCCACCAAACGACTCTTGTGACGAGGTGTCATCAACGAAACTTGCTCTGCAGACTGCTCGCGTTCGGGCAGCTGCGACATCACACGTTCTGTCAGTTGGTCAAAATAACCATCTGGAACTCGGAAGGGATTACCCTGTCCGAAACGCTCTTTTATTTCCTTTTCTTCGTAGTTCATATGATTCATTTTTCTTTATGACGAAACTCGTTGCGAAAAGTTTAATCGCGACGCTTAAAAAATTCAGAAATCTTTTTGACGGCAATATGATAGGAGGCTTTCAGCGCCCCTTCCGAGGTGTTCAGTATCTTGCTGATCTCGCTGTATTTCATGTCGTCGAAATAGCGCAGGTTAAATACTGTACGCTGCACATCGGGTAGTGAACTGATGGCCTCTTGCAGCATGGCCTCAGTCTCATCACCATCGAAATAATTGTCGGCAACGAGCATGTTCGCTACCCCACTCTCCACGTCATCAGTATGTTCCAACGTCATGTTCTTCTGTTTACGCAGGAAATCGAGGCTCTCGTTGACGGCAATGCGGTAGAGCCATGTGGAGAGGCGCGAGTCCTGACGGAAATCGTCAAGATGTGTCCACGCCTTGATAAACACGTTCTGCATCACGTCGTCAGCATCCTCGTGGACAAGCACCATACGGCGAACCTGCCAGTAAAGCTGTTCGCTATATTCGCGTACGACACGCTCAAAGGCCTTTCGCTGCGTCGCGGGATTGGATAGCTGTTCTATCAATTGCTGCTCTTCCTGTTTTGTCATTACGTAAAAGTCTTCAATTGGTTCCACATCACCCTGTCGTAGCCGTAGACGTCGGGCCAAGTCTGAAGGATGCCGTTCTCGTCGGGCCAAAGGGTATAATATATAATATAAAGAGGTACGCGCGGGGTTACGGGAACGTAACCGATGATTTTGTTGCGCGCCTCCTGATCGGGATGCGAACTTATCCATTGCATACCCTGCTCCGTTTCGGGCGACTGCCCCATGGCAATACGGATGCGGTCAAGCAGCCATTCGTCTGGAGTATCAAGAACGAAACGAGCCAGTTCGAAAGGTTGCGCTACACGTACACAGCCATGTGACAAAGCACGCGAATCGCGCTGAAAGGCACTGGGCGTCGACGTATCGTGAAGGTATACGGAAAAATCGTTCTTGAAACGGAAGACAATACGTCCCAACGAGTTCCCTGCCCCACCCTTCTGCGCGACACGGTATTTGCCGCTGAGCAACTGCTGACGCGACACATTGCGGGCATCAAGGGTTTGATTGGTGGTCTTGTCGACGATATCGTAACGGTTACGTGCGAAATAGGCTGAATCGCCCGCACGACGAGCAACCTCGTTGTCAATAATACTCTTGGGAATAACCCATTTCGGATTGACCTCCATATATTCGATATTACTGGTCAACTGAGGCGTCTTAGTGCCAATAGCTCCGCAGACCACACGCATGTCGAGCGTCTCGTTAGGACTGTAGGCATAGAGATGGTAGGCGGGAATATTAACCACAATGCGCTTGCCTGTATCAGTCAGCGGCTGGTGACTACGCCAACGGCAACGTTCCATATTGACAATGATACGCTTTCGTTGCACAGAGTCTGTTGCCTGGGTTAGCATGGACTTCAACCTATTATAGAAAGGATCGCGAGGCTGGATTTCCCGCAGATAATTCACGATACTGTCGTTCTTGATTTTGTTCTTCACCTCAGCGGTATATTGTTCGGTGGGCAGGTCCATGCTGACGTCGAAAAGCCCGCGATATTTGGTGTACTTACGAGCGGTATCCTGCTTTTCAATATCAAGATGATTGAACAAACGGTAGGGATTAATGAAACCGAAACGCTGTCCGTGACAATAGCTAAGGCAGGCTTTCGTCAAGTTGTGTTCCAAGCGGGCAGCAACCATACTGGCTTTGTTATTTCCGTCGTCGAAATCAAGCGTCTTCATGCGGCGCAAATCGTTCTCAATAGCCTTGACATTGAATGCTTGTTCAGAGAAACCTATCTCGCTCACCTGCTGGAGGTATGACAACAAAGAGTCTGCACGCTGATCTACGCCGAAACGGTCTACCCAAAGCAAATGTTTTACTGTATCTCCTTTGTTCCAGGCATTCAGTTGTTTTTGAATGTCCTGAACATCAAAAATAAAAGCAGGCGACTTCATGTCTGAAAACGCCTCCATCGTGATATGTCTATCCTTATGTGCATGATTATCACACCCCGTTAAGAGGAGTAACAACAACGGTAAGAGGGCTTTTAACGAATGGCCACCTTTCTTACCACCTTGCCTATTTTCAAAATGTAGCACCCTTTCGGAACGTTAAGTTCTATGCGTTGAGCGGGATTTTCGATTTTTATTGTCTTTATCTGACGACCTGTTAACGACACGACCTCAAGTGTCAGTCCCTGAGCACCATTGATGGTTACCCACTGACCATCAACAGAGATAGTAATATCATCATCTATCGTCTGTTCGGTCTGGAACCAATCTGACTCAGCAGCCATCACAAAAACAGGCACTGAGAGCATCATTGACATTGTCAAGGATAATATGAGTAGTCTTTTCGTCATAAGCATTCTACTATATAGTTTGTGCAAATTTACGAAGAATAAATGAAACTTCCAAATTTTTCGGGCAAAAAATGCACTTTACACCTCAAAAATGTCTTGTTCGTCCGTCAAAAAGGTATTTGGGAACACTTCTTGGGCTTCACGAAGCAACACTTGCTCGTCTTCATAACGCGACGAATAGTGACCCAATAACAGCTGTCGGACACCGGCATCACGAGCTACTAACGCAGCCTGTCGTGCGGTCGAATGATTGTATTTCTGGGCAAGCAGCAGATTGTCCTCACCATAGGTACTTTCGTGGTAAAGTGTGGTAACGCCCTTCAATCGTTCGTGTAACGTCGGGATATAGCGTGTGTCACTACAATAGGCGTAGGCTCGCGGTGGATCGGCAGGAGTGACCAGACGACTATTCGCAACAACTTCACCGTCAGGAGTGATCCAATCGGCGCCAGCCTTGATATTGTTCACCTGACTGATAGGAATCTGGTAGAAGTCTATCATGTCGCGTCGGATATGGGGCAATAGGTCCTTCTCGAGGAAAATATATCCGCAACACGGCATTCGGTGCTCTAAGGGAATAGTCTCGACAGTCAAGGAGCGGTCGTCGTAGATGACCTGTTGCTGACGGGTGTCGACAGGATGAAAATCGACCTCGTAGTCAAAGTCGTGACAAAACATCCGCATCTGCTGTGTCAGCATGTCCTCCAACTCGCCAGGAGCATAAATCGCCAATCGAGCCGTACGCCCCAATAGTCCAAAAGTACTAAGCATGCCTATCAGACCAAAACAATGGTCGCCATGCAAGTGGGTGATGAAAACGGCACTGATCTTGGTAAAACGGATATGCGAACGCCGCAGCTGCACCTGCGTTCCCTCAGCACAATCGACCAGAAACAATTTACCCCGCACCTCGACCACTTGTGCCGAAGCATAGTGGCGAGGTGTGGGTAATGCACTACCGCAACCTAATATGTGGACGCGAAAAGGTTCCAACGAGCGGACTTTTTACATAAAGAACTCGTTCTGCGAGTCTTCCAACTGGACTTCCTTTCCGTACTCTTCCTTGGGCTTCTGACGGCTGTATTCGAAGGTTTCGTCACCATCCTTGTAAACCAGCGAGTCTGCACCAAGCTTCACGATGTCATACTGGTAATACTCGTCTTCCTCGCTACCGCCTTCACGCATCAGCACAATCTCAAGTTTACCACGCGTCAGACGCCATGTTTTGTAAACAATACTGCTTTGCTCGATACCCTCGGCAATACCACCTTCCTTGATGGAGATACCCACCTCGTCGGAACCGTCCAAAGGATTAGGCATCACCCAGTTACCCAGTAGTGTTGCCTGGTTAATGACGATGACGGCAGACTGCTTTTCTGCATCAGGGACAACGGCCATGCGGTCGCCAACATGCATACCGCCAAACACCTGATTGTTCTCTTGTGCAGTGGAAATGTCGAGTGACAAGGTGTCACCCGTGTCCGTTATCAGCTGAAGGGTATTCATGGCTGTTCCGTCAGCACACACACCATAGATGGTTGGATCGGCGTTGGCAACTTCAGCAGAGTCACCATTGTCGAAAGGAACCTTTTCTGACTTTCCGCCACAGGCTGCCATCATATAGACAGCGGCGGCAACGATTGTAAAAATAGCAAGTTTTTTCATAATATTCTTCTTTTAGCTTTTGTTGTTATTTTCTAATGATTTAGCCTCGTTCCACAGCGCATCCATCTCTTCCAGCGTCATATCTTTCAGCGGCTTTCCAACACGGATGCTGTGCTGTTCGATATAGTTGAAACGACGGATAAACTTCTGATTGGTCATCTCCAACGCATTGTCGGGATTGAGCTTGTACAGTCGGGCGGCATTGATGACAGCAAAAAGGAAATCGCCCAGTTCCTGCTCGGACTTCTTTTTGTCTTCCTTGCGCAACTCAGCCTCAAACTCATCCAACTCTTCACGCACCTTACCCCAGACGTCCTGCTTGTCTTCCCAGTCGAAACCGACGTTGCGGGCCTTGTCCTGAATGCGGTAGGCCTTGATGAGTGAAGGCAATGCCGAGGGTACTCCGGAGAGCACCGTCTTATTACCGTCTTTCTCCTTCAATTTGATTTGTTCCCAACTCTCCAGCACGGCTTCCGCATCCTTTGCAACAGCCTCTCCATAGACATGCGGATGACGGAATATCAGCTTGTCGCACAGTTTGTTACAAATGTCTGCTATATCGAATTGTTGTTTCTCCTCGCCTATCCTACCATAGAACACGATGTGCAACAGAACGTCGCCCAATTCCTTGCATATCTCACGCTGGTCGTCACGTATCAGAGCATCGCAAAGTTCGTACGTCTCCTCAATCGTATTCGCACGCAAACTGTCGTTCGTCTGCTTTCTATCCCATGGACATTCCTCACGAAGTCTGTCCATCACATCCAGCAGACGCCCGAAGGCCTGCATTTTCTCTTCTTTCGTATGCATTCTTTCCATAGCAACTGCAAAGGTACACATTTTTTTTAAACTATCTATGGTTGTTTCGTTTTTTTTTAGTAATTTTGCACCCAATTTATAAATAAGGTTATGGAATTAGCAAGCAAATACAACCCACAAGAGGTTGAATCGAAATGGTATCAGTATTGGCTGGACAACAAACTGTTCAGTTCGAAACCCGATGGTCGCGAACCCTACACAATCGTTATTCCACCGCCCAATGTGACGGGTGTGTTGCACATGGGCCACATGTTGAACAACACCATTCAGGATATCCTCATCCGTCGTGCCCGTATGGAGGGCAAAAACGCGCTTTGGGTGCCGGGTACTGACCACGCCTCGATTGCAACAGAGGCAAAGGTGGTGAAGAAACTCGCCGAACAGGGCATCAAGAAGCGTGACCTAACCCGTGATCAGTTCTTGGAGCATGCCTGGGACTGGACTCACGAGCATGGTGGCATCATCCTGAAGCAGTTGCGCCGCTTAGGAGCCAGCTGTGACTGGGATCGTACCGCCTTCACGATGGATGAGAAGCGTAGCCAAAGCGTCATCAAGGTCTTCGTCGATCTCTATAACAAAGGACTTATTTATCGTGGCCTGCGCATGGTGAACTGGGATCCGAAGGCCCTCACCGCCCTCTCTACCGAGGAGGTTATATATAAAGAGGAGCAGAGCCACCTGTTCCACCTGAAGTACTACGTGGCTAACGAGGACGGTTCAGTATGTTGCGATGGCATCGCAACAAGCGAAACGGAGGGCAACGTCATCCACAAGGACGACCGCGGCTACTATGCCGTTGTGGCCACCACCCGCCCTGAGACCATCATGGGCGATACCGCCATGTGTATCAACCCCAAGGACCCGAAAAACCAGTGGCTCAAGGGCCGCAAGGTTATCGTGCCCCTCGTAAACCGTGTCATCCCCGTTATCGAGGACCGTTATGTGGATATCGAGTTCGGTACGGGTTGCTTGAAGGTTACTCCTGCTCACGACACCAACGACTACATGCTGGGCAAGACGCACAACCTCGAGACCATCGACATCTTCAATGCGGATGGTACCATCTCTGAACAGTCGCCCATTTACGTCGGTATGGACCGTATGGACTGCCGCAAGCAGATTTCGAAAGACCTGCAGGAAGCTGGTTTGATGGAGAAGATTGAGGACTACGTCAACAAGGTAGGCTACTCTGAGCGTAACCCAGATACCGCCATCGAGCCACGTCTCTCGCTGCAGTGGTTCTTGAAGATGAAGCATTTTGCCGACATCGCTCTGCCACCCGTGATGAACGACGAACTGAAGTTCTATCCCGCAAAATACAAGAACACTTACAAGAACTGGTTGGAGAACATTCAGGACTGGTGTATCTCTCGTCAGCTGTGGTGGGGTCATCGCATTCCTGCGTACTATTACAACGAAAACGACGACTACGTGGTAGCCGAGACTCGCGAGGAAGCTCTGAAACTCGCTCAGCAGAAGAATCCAAAGGTAACCAATGACGACCTGCGTCAGGACGAGGACGCCCTCGACACATGGTTCTCTTCATGGCTGTGGCCTATCTCGCTGTTCGATGGTATCAACAACCCGGGCAAC
>Ga0310786_10010200_pt1 | contig 11835 bp, 9 predicted proteins | sample AusTroGonzalo_MG_FD_203881 | JGI IMG/M metagenome (GOLD analysis project Ga0310786, IMG submission 203881) | Bovine rumen microbial communities from tropical cattle in Woodstock, Queensland, Australia - Gonzalo_03 (v2) (version 2) | ecosystem: Host-associated > Mammals > Digestive system >... | reverse complement strand
TTGTAGACTGTACTGCTTTTCTCTTCTAAATCGGGAAGTCCAATTGGAATATATCTCTCTTTGATATCTTTGATAACGAACTCGGAAGGTAGAGACGTCCAGCCGTAGAATGAGAAATAACCATAGATATCAAATATATAAAGTTCACCGTCAGGGTGGAAGTTTTCCTTGTGGAAGACAAGTGATCCTTGACGGATGTGGAACTCGGAGTACTCTTTGCCGTCCTTGATGGTATTCACATAGTATTTACCGGTCCCCTGATATGTCCATTCTCCGGCACTATCAAAGAATGTGGGTGGAATATGGAATGATGTGCGATCCCCCAGGTTAACAATTAGCGTAAAATCATCAATCTGGTGATTGGCCCAGCGGTTGGCAGCTGTAAGTATGTATGGGAAAAAGTACTCGTAATAACCTCCATACATATAGTGCCGTGATTGCTGATATGACATATCAAATTCATAGGTATGCTGTATAATGTTAACTCCAGGACGGAACTTAGCTTTGAAGTAATATACAAAGTCACAGAAACCTTCAGGGGCTTCAATCGCTCTCAGTCCTTCCCTATATTGTTCCAGTGACATTCCTACTATCTCTCCGTTTTTAAAATAGGTTTCCCTTACTTTCTTTTTGGACTCAAAATGGTAATCTACGGGTGTAACGGAGTAGTTTAAAGACTCACCGTTAAGAATCACCTTGAAGTTGTTAATATAGGGATGCTTGGGAATAGTGTCTACAGGAGGTTCATCGCAGTCATCGGCCTCAAATCCTACCAGGATTTCTTTCTCACCGGCAGGGTTGAAGAATTCGTAATAAACGGTAACCGCTATTTTGTCACCTACACGGTCTAAAGTTAATACTTCCTTCTGAGCACGTATATCCGTTTCGGAAATAGGAATCAAAAGGTTACCCTCTACATAGTAGACGCCGTCATTGGCATACGCAATGGCTACTGAAATAAGGCAAACAATTAAGGCAAGGACTTTTCTCATAACAGGTCAATTATAGGGTTCTTTCGCGAATATACTAAAAGTATATCGGGAAATCACTCCTCAAGCATGGATTTCTGATTCTGGCGCTCAAGGTAGTGGAAATCGGAGTCGGTCTTGACCTTTGCAATCGTGGCAATCACGGCATTGTACAGCTCGCTGCCCTCGGTATAGTCTCCTGGGCAGGCAAAGTTTACACGGCCTCTCTGAACAAGATTCTCGGCCTGACCGCGGCTATTCTCATTATTAGGTTTGTAGATTGCTATTGAATGACCGCCTTCGGTCTTTACTATACGCATGCTGGGGATATCGGTCTCTCCGTCACCCAGATAAATCATGTTCTGGAACGGGACGGGACGGCCTTCATCGGGCATGGAATCGTTTATCTTGGCATTCTCCCAGATATTGTAGATTCCTTTGTTGATCATAAAAATGAACTGGGTCTTGGAGGTAAAATCCACTGCCACTGCCGGCCATACGGCGGAATCGTTCTCATACATGAATGAGCAGGCGTATATCTGCTTGAAGTATTTTGCGATTGATGTTCCTTCTATGAGTTCCTTCAGGCCCGATGAGATTATATAGTGCTCCACATTAACACCCATCTCGGCACCCTTGCGGTTAATCAGATCGAACCACTGCTCCACTCCGGGAAAGAACCCTATTCCGTGGCCAAACTCCACAAACTGCTGGCGGCGTATGCTTATACCATTTTCCTTAGCCTTATCAACCATTAGTTTCATGTAAGCCAGGATTGTGCTGGACTGCTGCCTTTCGGCCAGCCCGTGAGACGCCTTCCAGAATGACTCCTTGTCTGTGAGCCCTATGGCATCCATAAAGTCATACTCCTGCATATATGACGGAGACAGCGTTCCGTCAAAATCATACATAAGTGCTACGGTGGGTCTATCCATAACAATCTCTTTTTGGGGATTGCAAAGATACTTCATTAGGCCGCCTCACTCAGGTTTACCACAAGACAAAAAGGGAGCAAATGCACACTCCTTCCTATTTTGTGTACTATGCTCATGGAATTTTAGGGGTATTGACGGCTATTTTATGCGTGGTACAAGACCATCCTTTTTGCAATCATCTATAGCTTCTAGAATACTATTGCGCATAGAACTGACGTACATATCGTCAATATACCAGTTGCCTCGTTCGTTAACCATGATCAAGGTCTGCTTATGGTCATTCCCACAATTGTGAATATTGACATCAACCATTGCCTTTTTGTCATCAACCATCTTCACGCTGAGCACATTGGCTTTCAGGTCTTTGTCCCAATCCTGGGCGCAAATCCAGTTGTCTACGTCATTAACGATAGGACCTCCCGACTGTTCCTCAAGATCACCTATCATTTGGTTGAGATGGAGAAAGTCTTTTGAAAAATATAAAGAATTGAAAGTATCCACCGAGGGAACCTGATGACTATCACAAAGCTTTACATACTCTGTAAAAACATGATTGTAAATATCGGTTACGCGCTTCTCTACCTCTTTTGACAGTGAGCTTAGATCTGAAGGGGACCAAAACTCCACCCATTGCTGCTCCTCTTCGGTGAGTTTCTCTACATCGGGCTTGTAGTCGGGGTTGGGGATGTACCAGGGTGTGGATTCGTAAAAGTCCTGCAACTCCTTGGAGTTGAATATGTAGCCTCTGTAGGCAAAGGGAATATTCTTTAGGATTCGGCGTTGCTCCGGAGAGAACAAGTCATAATAGGTTTCACTTTTTTTGATACCGGGATAGGACGCAATTGGTAAGTATTGCTCTTTAAAGAAATTGACAAAGAAATCAAAATCAGAATGAGATTCGGGTTTTGAACGGCCAATAGCTTTATCTACAAACCAATACCAATAGCCAAAGGGCATATCCTGGGTGATGCACAGCTCCCCGTCCGGATGGAAGTTTTCCTTGTGGAATCTGAGGCTGCCATACTGTATGTGGAAGAAAAGGCTGTCAGACCTTAACTGATAGGGAACTTTACCTATGACTTTTTTGCAAGCTCCAAGTCCAAGTGGTATCTCCCACTCATCCAGGCTCTTAAAGAATGTAGGAGAGATATGGAAAGATGTATGGTCACCCATATTAACGTACAGGGTAAAGTCATCAATCTGATGATTGGCCCAACGGTTGGCTGCAGTCAGGATATAGAAGAACTCTTTAGTGAATCCGTTTCTTTCATCCGACATGTCAAAGTCATAAAAGTGCTGTATAACATTCAAGCCCGGACGGAACCTGGCATTGAAATGATATACAAATAATGGATGCTCAACAGGCCCTTCATCAGCCTCCACATCATTCATCCATAATCCCACATCCTGAATCTTACCGTCAACATAATACTGCGGATCACTTATATATCTTCCGTTTTCATCGTAGCGGGACACATGTGCTACCTCAAAATCAAGAGGCTCACCGTTCATCATCACCTTGAAATTACGCATAAACGGATGTTCAGGAAACATCTTTACTGACTCTTCATTGATAGGCACACTAGGTTTCTCCGCCTCAAATCCTACCAGGACCTCCTTCTCTCCAACCGGATTAAAGAATTCATAATAGACGGAAACCTCAATCTTGTCACGCACACGGTTAAGTGTCAGAATCTCTTTCTGAACACGGATATCGGTCTCTGTAATAGGAATCAAATGATTACCCTCAGCATAGAATGCGCCGTCATTAGCGTAAGCAGAGATTACGGAAATAAAGCAAACAATAAGAGCAAGGACTTTTCTCATAACAGTTGTTTGGAGTTGTTTTCCGCAAATATAAAAACAAAACGCCAAATAGATCCTAAAATCAAGGAATAAGAAGCGAGGAATCTCCGTAGCTCAAAAAACGGAAGTTGTGGTCCAGTGCATAACGATAGATAGTTTTCCAGTCGCCGTTAACGAATGCCGATACAAGTAGCAGCAGCGTGCTCTGCGGCTGATGGAAATTGGTTACCATCATCTTTACAATATGGTACTTGTAACCCGGAGCTATTATTATCTGGGTGCTGGTCTTGAGGATCTCCAGACTGTGGCGGTCCAGGTAATCCAGTATATGCTGCAAAGATTCAACTGAGCTCATTGTGGGGTTGGTCTCATACGGAGTCCACTGGTTCACGTGCATCTCATCCTCAGTAGCATCAGGATGAGAGCTCAGATAAACACCTATGTAGTAGAGGCTCTCAAGCGTGCGAACCGATGTAGTGCCCACAGCAATAGCCTCACCACCATGTGCAATCAGCTTCTCAATGGTGCCGCGACGCACCGCAATGAACTCAGTATGCATCTCATGACCGCTAATCTCTTCCGATTTCACAGGCCGGAACGTTCCTGCACCAACATGCAGAGTCAGTTCCTCGCGGTCAATCCCGTGAGCATCCAGATCCTTGAGCACACGCTCCGTAAAATGCAGACCTGCGGTAGGAGCCGCAACGCTGCCCTTTATCTTGGAATATACGGTCTGATATGTAGTCTTGTCACTCTCCTGCGATGCACGGTTCAAATATGGAGGTATAGGAATCTCGCCCACAGCCTCAAGCAGTTCCGCCCAACTCACGCCGCCATCCCACTTGAAGTCAATCCTATGGCTCGTACCATGCATCGGCCCACGCTCAGCCGTGAGAGTAACTGTTTTTCCGCCCATTTCAACGGTGGATTTAAGCACAGGAGTATCATCTTTCCACCGCTTAAGGTTACCCACCAGACAATACCAACTGCAAGATGAAGTCTGGGTAAACATAACCTGATAGTCCGATGGCTCTGCCGGCTCCAAAAGGAAAATCTCAATCAGAGCCCCCGTAGATTTAGGTCCACCCGTAGCCTCCTTCCTGAAATGCAACCGCGCCTGAATCACCTTAGTGTTATTGAACACCATCAGAGCCCCCGCCGGCAGATACTGCGGCAAGTTACGGAACACATCCTCACCAACCTCCCCATGCCTGTACAGCAACAGCTTAGAGCTGTCCCTCTCAGCCAGCGGAAACTTAGCAATCCGCTCGTCAGGCAGCTCATAACTGAACTCCGCAATCCTGATATGTTTAACGCTCTCCTCCATCCGGACCACAAAGGTAAGAAGAAATTGAAAATTGAGAATTTCAAATTGAGAATTATAGAGCAAGCCCAAGAGTAAAGACTGAACGGCAAACTCCTTCATCTTAGCCACCTAAAGGTGTCTAATCGTCGTCAGACAAGTGCCATTCTTAACGGAATCCTCCAAGATGAGCTACTATACTATCCTCAAGTGATTTTTCACTGTACATCCCCTTAAGCCCTGTGAATTCCAGGAAATATGGACTCTTGAATATCATATCAGGATTCATCACATTCTCCTCACGCAGAGTGGATAGCTCTTTCTTGATGAATTCATCAGGCTTACCGCTTATGGCTGTACGCTCAAACAGCATACCATCAATCTTTTCCTGAAGAGTTCTTACACTCCATCTCCCGGATGCTGCAAGAGTAAGATAAAATTCACGCTTCAATTCATCTATTATTGGTATAACTATCAGAAAATGAGTCCACGACAATTGTCGCATCAGCGATGCGACAATTTGTTCGTCAGGAAAAATCTGAGCAAATTGCATCATTCTCCTGATGTTCTTTTCCTCGCGCTATTTTTTATTTCCGATGTGAGATGTTTACAGGCACCGCCGGACTATGGGATTGGGGAGACAACGCAAATATAGCCAAAATCTCCAATCCTCATTATAAAACTCAGAATCCCTAACTTCCACTGCGAGATTCCCCTTTACTTTTGCTCAGTTTAACTTATAAACAAGCGTCAAGTGCGATGCTCTTATTTTTTCTCAGGGGAATTATCTGATAATCTTAAGAACGCCATAAACATCAGCATCCGGGCAAACCTTATGCAGATGCCCGGTGATGCGCTGCAGCGATTCCTCCGGAGTGCGGTCGCATCGGCACTCATCGCGCCCATACAGGCGTTCAGGGGTGGTGAGTAGCGACCAGCCCCAGCCGTATTCATTGCCATGACGGTCATGCGGATAGACAAAATCCTCGGTCACTATGCGGGTGGCCATCTGCAGCCGAGTAACATATCCGTCAAACCGGCTGCGCATTTTGGGGCCGTCAAATCCGCACAGGGCACGCAGTTCACGGGTAATCAGGCTTCCATGCTCGTTCAGGATCTGTAATATGGCCTCCTCAATGCTGCCTTCTATGGGCTTAGGGTGAATGTCACGCCTGTAGTTGCACAGGTCCGGCCACCACTCACGGCTTACAAATCCGGCCTTGCCGCCAAAGAACTTGCCGTACACGTGGCCTCCCTCGGTAATGATCTCGCCCTTCCATTTCCAAAGCGGCCAGTCCCAGCCTCCATCGGCAAACACCACATAGCGGCAGTCCTCATCCACCAAGTCCTCGGCGCAGAACCCTCTGATGCCACAGTCCAGCAGTGGCAGAAAACCAATCCTGTCAATCAGTTCTATAAGTTCCGCGCTGTTGTGAATCTGGCCGCTCCGCATATCTATACAATTATGGTACCAAAAAGAACCGTCCCCTTTGGTACCGTTTTTACACTTCAAAGTCCAGGCAACTGCGCTGAACGGTGTAAGGACGGACCTTTGTGTCGGCCACAGCCACATGAGCGGGATGCTTGGCGTACGCTTTCAGAGCCTCATAGCTCTCCAGCGTGCTGTCCAGCATGACATCGGCGTTTGAAGAATCCAGCCGGCCGTCAATCTGAACCTTTACTTCAATCAGTCCGGGAACCTTTCCAACCAGCCCCTCCAAACCCTCTTTGATACCAGCCTTAACGGCCTTCTTCTCTTGCTCCGATAACTCCGGATTCAATGTCCACAGAATAATATGCTTTACCATAACTTGATTTGCTTTTTACAAAAGTACTCATTTCAAATAATCCCGCAAGTTAATGGAGCCGGCCTCACTCTCAATATTCAGCGCCGGAAGGTAACCTTCCATAATGCCTTTTTGTATACTTTCCGCTATAGATTTTTCGTACACTCTTATGAGTGAAAACTTTATCCAGTTGCTTTTGTTCTGTCCTGATAACCTTCTCCTGGTTGTCGCAGCAATGGCAATTGTATAGGTCATGATAGACTTTCACGTGGTACAGCACGTTGTAGTGGAGTATTTCATGAATGTCATATTGGTCATAATGGTCAGTCTCTTCGGATGTGACTTTTTTACCTTCTTGTACACCTTCTTTCCACGTGGTTTTTATGTATTTGTCGTCTTGACCCAGAAACTTGCCTATTTCGGTTTCTTCACGCATTTCATCATACTCCCTTACAAATACGCTTTCGGTAAACATCATGGTGTCGAGCCTGCGGCAGTTGAGACAGCGGAAATGTGGCGCGTCACAATCAAGGCCTTTTATTGAACGTTTGAATAGGAAATAAGCTGAAAGTAGTGTCAGTAACGCTATAGGCCATACAAGCCCCCAGACCATAATCAGTAAAAACCATATATATGCAGAGATAATGGTTGTTATAGCGAATATGATAATCACTCCCTTGTCTTCAAGATGATAGAAACTGCGTGGCCATATCAGTGCGGTCCTGAGAATGATCAGTATGAATGAACCGTAGCCAAATATCCAAATAAAGCCAAACACCACATAGAATATAATAGCTATCCATCTTGTCCAGTTGTATGTTCCGGTTGAAACATCATAGAATCTGGCTGTTTTGTCATAAAGGGAATTGTTGATTATTGATGAAAACGGGCCGAAATCCATTAATAATGATTCAAAAGGCAGTATCTTGAGTATCCATCTGTTGTTCCCGAATTTGTTTATGAGTTTATAGTCTGTTATGACTGATTCCTGGTCAGTATATACCAAAGGACGGTAGAACTGTCCTTCACGAGCCTTGTATACAAACAGACCGTCATAGTATGCCTGGATTGTCCCATCCTCCTCATGATTTACCAAAAGTGCCGGATAGTTCAACTTGTCACATTTGTGCAGTTTCTTTCCCACATATTGTCTCTTGAATTTTCTTTCCGAGATATAGCGTGATCTGGAATCGTTGAACATGAGACTACGGAGCTCCTTGGGCAGAGCAGTAAGAAGCTTATCATAATTGACCTCTTTCTCACTTCCGTCAGGGTAACGCACCAGGGCTTTTGATGACAAGCCGTTGCTCTCATTGATATCGGTTGCAGGATTTATGATAATCACTGTGTCTCGGGTGGTTTTATGTATAACCGGGAACCCAAACTCATATGCATTAACGAAGCCTCTTATGCCGTCTTGAGTCTGGACATAGATACGGTTCATCTGAAAGAGGTCTTGTTCCTCAAATCCCAGATATGATACGGTCTCACCTGCGTGAAGGGTATAGGTGCGTAACTCCTTGTACTCTGGTCCGGTTTGGAGAGTAATATCTTTGTCTACAGTGATTTCAACAGATCTTCCCGGAAATTGTTTTTTTGTAAAAAGAAAGTTGAATACAGTAACTGCAATGAGTGCATACAGCAGGATAGGCACCATTCGGATCTGGTCTGACAGAAATTGCGGTTGTTTGGGCATGTCGAAATGAAGGTTAGTTAAAAAATAGGTATGTGATGACAAGTATAGTGAATTATTTGGATATAGGCTTCACTTCATGAAGTAGGTACATATCTTACTTGTAACCGGTACCGCCGCAGCTGCTACATTTACCATTACCACCACAGTATGAACACTTGCCGTTACCTGGTTTTCCGTGACCGCCGGGCGATTCACAATTGGTACAAGGAACATCCGAAGAGCTCCAACCTGTTCCATCACAGTACTGGCATTTACCGGAGCCATGACAATGGTATACGTCATAATAGGACCCCCAATACCTGCAGTCACCTTTTCCGTTGCAGATATTACACCGTCTTGAATTATTTCCGCCTGATCCTGAATCATCATCATCCGAACCGGATCCGTTATATCCGCTTGAGCCACCGGAGTTTCCGCCACTGTTGCGCAGTTGCATAGTGTATCCGTTACCGTCACATTTTATGCATTTGCCGTCACTGTTTTTGCAGGTAGTACAATGACCATCGCCGCCGCAACTGCTACATTTAGGATTCCCATGACACGAATTGCATTTTCCGCTTCCGCTACAATCAGTGCAATTACCGCTACCTTTGCAAAGACCGCAATTCTGATATCCTAAGCCTTGACATCCCTTGCATATACCAGATCCTTTACAAGAAGAGCATGTCACCCATTGACCTGTTTTTGAGTTATATTGCTGACCGGCCCCATTGCAAGACCGGCAACTTCCATTATTACATTTATATGAGCATTCCTCATGTCCGGTACCATCACACCAGTTACATCGGGCATTACCATCGCAAAGCACACAAATACCTGTTGAAGAGCAGATAGGACAATCCTTGCCTGTACCGTTACACCTGGAACACCCCTTTCCTGTACCTGCACACACATAGCATTTTCCTGTGGCGTGGCACCAGGTGCAGTCCACCTTAATGTAATTGTCTTCTTCGGAATTACTGCAGGAACTTATGCCTACAAAAAAAAGTCCTGCCACTATGGACAGTACGGAAAATATAGCTAATCTTTTGCTCATACTCATTAGTAAACAATGTCGGAATAGGTTATATGCCTTACAAAATAATGCAAAAATAATTAGACTAGCAAACCTTGACCGAACTATGAAAGAATTAACAACGAGCCATTAAGATAATTCTCAATGGCTCGTTGTTTTGGGAATAGGCCCCAAGAGCCCCATCCGACAAAGACGGCAATGCAGTAGGAAAAGCCAACGTCTTTGCCAACGCCATCAAGCACGATTTCCGAAACCCCAACCCCACAACCCGCTGGAGCGACATCATCCGGTTGAAGTAAACAGACAGCACCATCCGCCCCAATTGTGACAATTGTGACAGTGTGACAGTTAAAAAAATGATACAAAAGGGGTCTGACCCCAATTGTACCGTTTTTGAGTCAGAGCGTCTCCTCAAAGAACTGCTTCATCTTCTCGGCGTAAGGAACTCCATAGCGGGCAAAGGTGTTCTTGGTGCCCTGATCGGGTTTCCAGTCAAAGAAGGCGTGGCTGGCTCCATCCACTATATGGAGTTCGGCCCTCTGGCCGGCATCTTTTAGACTCTCTACGTATTTCTCCATGGGGGCGCGCTGTACGGTGCGGTCCTGTGTGCCCAGCACAAAGAATTGAGGCGCTTTGCGCTTGCTGGCCTGCGGTACGTTGGCATCGGGAGTTATGGCGTTCTGACCGGCGGGGTCCAGATCGGCCACGATTCTCTGCAGGCTTTGCAGGTCAAACACGCCGTAGCTGGGAGCAGCGGCCTTGATGGACTTGGTAAGCTGCTTGCGGGCTTTCTTAACGCTCATTCCCTTGGGCATATAGGTGGGTTTGAACTCAAACACGCCCTCCTTCCGGCCGAATCCGCCGTCACCAATCAGGTCAACCAGGTCAATCATGCAGGCCGACAGATGACCGCCGGCGCTGTCGCCGGTTACGCCTATCCTTTTGGGATTGATTCCGTATTCCTTTGCATGTTGGCGTATATGCAGTATGGCTCCGTAGCAGTCCTCTATGAGCTGGTTCATGGTGTTGGCTGTGGCATCGCCGTCACGTGTACCAATCCATCGGTAGTCTATGCTGGCCACCACGAATTTGCCGTCTTTTATCAGTTCACGGGCCAGGCCGCGCATGATATTCTCATCGTTCGATGACCAGCCGCCGCCATGTATTATCACTATGCAGGGCAGGTTTCTGGCTCCATCGGGGATGAATACGTCATACTTGAGCGGTTTAACGCCAGGTTTGGCATATTCTACATCCTCTATGGTACGATAGCCCTCAAAACGGGATGATTCTATGATTGATGCGCCTATGCTCATGTCGTTGTCCACCTTTACCTGGAACTCCTGTTTCATGGACTCCTTGTATGTGGGGTAGAACATATCCCTATCGGTTGACAGCCAGTAGCCGCTGTCAAATGACCATCCGGAATCGGTCACCTGAACCTTTACGTTCAGCACGGTTCCGGAGCTGACGCGACCATCGGCCGGGACAGCAGGCGTTACCGTTACGCTGCCGTGTGCAGGTTGGTCCACGCGAACCCTGTAACTCTCTTGTGCCGACGACGCGACACATACGGCCATTGCCGCCAAAACTGCAAGTGATGAAACTTTTCTCATAAGGCAATCTGTATTATCTTTTGCACACAAATATAGTGCAAGCCGAGGGGAGAAAAAAGGAACTTGTTCATTTTTTATCCCGAGGCGCAGCCTATATTCAAGCGGAGCTTAAATATAGTGTAAGCTGGAATGAGAAAAAAGGAGTTTACTCATTTTTTATCCCGAGGCGAAGCCTAATTTTCATCTGCCGCCGCATCACCGTAAAGCATGAACCACTGCCCCACTTTAAGGTACACCTCATCAAACTCTTCGTCCGTCCAGTCAGTTCTGGACTTGGACCTTATATACACATGCTCCGTGCAGCCAACATAGAGCAGAATCTCCGGACGCATCATGAAAGTAACGTAAGTCTTGAAGTTCTTGTCAAAGTATTCAAGGGTCTCCTGGCGCTGCTTATCATCCACAGGGCGTAGCACCTGATAATGGAAGTAGGGAGCCTTGCTGTGAACAATATCCTCCACAGTCAGACTGTCCTCATTCACCCTGAAATGCTCCAGGCGGAAGTCATCCCTGCTTACATCAATGTTTTTGTCATTAGCATCCTGCAATAATGCCGTCTTTATTTCATTCAGCAGCTGCAAATCGGCCGGAAGCCAGTTGACACATTCCAACTCATCCTTGCTTAGCCAGCGTGCCGCCTCGTGCTCCTTTAGTGTAAGCGCGCCGCTATCTACTTGACACCAGTAGCAATGCATTGTGAGATGAAAAG
>Ga0310786_10010198_pt1 | contig 11836 bp, 10 predicted proteins | sample AusTroGonzalo_MG_FD_203881 | JGI IMG/M metagenome (GOLD analysis project Ga0310786, IMG submission 203881) | Bovine rumen microbial communities from tropical cattle in Woodstock, Queensland, Australia - Gonzalo_03 (v2) (version 2) | ecosystem: Host-associated > Mammals > Digestive system >... | reverse complement strand
GTTGGCGGCGCCTCCTTGAAAAGCGACACATTTTTACCTATAATAAAATCAATCGATTAAAAGTATAATAAAGAAAAGCAGGTAAAAAATGGAAAACGAAGATAAAAAAGAAGTAAAAATTGAAACCGTATCTGTCGATGATAAACCAGAAATCACGAACGATAAACAAACCGAAATCATTGAACAATTAAACAATAAAATTGCTGAATTGAACGATAAATACTTGCGCGTTGCGGCAGAATTAGAAAACACACGCCGTCGCTCTGCACTGGACATTGAATCGGTATCACGTAATCGCGCGATGGGTGTAGCGGAAAAAATATTACCAGTAATGGATGCCGTAATGGCGGCACTGAAACACAATCCTGATGATGAAGGAATAAAAACAATGGAACGTGCACTGCAAAATGCATTTGCACAAATCGGTATAGTTAAAATTGAAACGGTCGGCGAAATGTTAAACCCGCAATTTCACAATGCAATTCAAATAGTGGACAAGCCAGACGAAAAAACAGCAACAAATACTATTATTGATGAAATGCAGGCGGGCTATATGTTCGGTGACACTGTCTTGCGTCCTGCTATGGTTGTTGTATCAAAATAAAAAACGCCTGTCGGCGTTTTTCAATTTACTGCGGCATCTATCATTGGACGAGTCTTTACACTATCCAGCGGATGTTTTTGATATTTAATTTTTGCAAAATCTATCTCTTTCAAGTCAAATTTGCGTATTATCGGATTATACATTGTTGTGTAATATATCCGATCGTTCGTCATATCCGTAACCGAAGTCCACTGTGTTGCCGACGGAATATTAGGTATTTTTGTTTTATCGGCAAATTGCACACCTATTGGAATTGTCATAGCTTCCAATATCGTGAAAGCCTGTTCAACAGCTTGTTGTGCATTGGATAAAATTGGTGCACTGGTTTGATAGAACGCAACACGAACAAATCTTGACGGCGGAGTGAAATCACCAGGCAATCCCAACAACCCCGAACCATGTTCTATTGGGTTCAATGTGATATTACCAAACTTATGCGCATCAACTGTCCCTGGTTCCAAGTTTATATAATTATTCAAATTTGTAATATGCCATGGATATCCTGGCGCATTAGTCAAAACCCCAAGTTTGTTTTCGTACACCATTGGCAAACCATCAACATATTCTATAACAATCTGACGCCCATATTTATCAGCAACACGCCAATGTAAATCTTCTGCTCGAGAATCTGTCGCAACAACATTAACCGAACTTAACGCTGCAATCACATCGTCCACAGTTCCAAAATTACCCAACACCCATGCAACAAATTCTGTATCCGAAATCGTTTCTGCTTTTTCAGATGGATTATACTTTGGATATGAGCCATATTTTGGAAAATAGAATAACCCCGCTGACAGCCCCGCTTCGTTTAATCCTTCGATAACATAATCTTCGGATGCCAAACCAACATAACCGTAAAATGCAGTGTATTTAAGACCGCCACGTTTTCCATCTGGCAACATTGATTGTTTTTCGTACCCGCGTGGCACAATCAGATAATCGCTAGGGCTTTCACCATTTGCCCATTCGACAGTACGCGCAACAATGTTTGCGCCATCTGTTGATTTTAATGTAATTCCTGTACAAGAATTCGCACTGTGATGAACACCAACAATCGCCAGCATCATCAAAAACATAAAGTTTATTTTTATCGTTTTCATGCTTCTTATTTTTTCATATAAAAGGCACAAAAACCACAGGAACGTATTCAATCAAAAACCGCCATAAATGGCGGATTTCGTTATCTTTGTTTCAATTCAGAAACTTGTTTTTCAAGTTGTTCTAACTCTTCTTTTTTACCAGAGAGATATATACTGTAATTTTTTTGTTTTATTTTTTCCATCTCTTCTCTAAAGGCCGTTTTTTCCGAAACATCATTATAATTTATACGCAAAACGTTTCGTTTGTCTTTACCATCTATACCAGAATTGTGTACAACCATATTTATACCATTTTTTACAAATATTTTTTGGGCAATATTTATATACTCTTCTTTAAAAGGAACATAATATCCATAATATACATCTCGGAACAATTCCTTTTTTACAATTAACGGTTTACAGTATTTGCACATAAAAGCTAACAAAGCAATATCTTGTTCTGACATTGCTTGTAATGTTTTACCTTGTGTGTTTTTCTTAAAGATTTTTAGAAACTTCATTTTTGTCCTCTTGTTATAAATAGCACCCAAGATTATAGACAAAAAACACTTAGTGTCAAGAGATTTTATATTCCCAATCTGTGATGAAGCTTGAACATAAATATTGATTCGTTTCCAAACACATCTGTATTAGACGGATTTACACGATAAATAAAACCGATTCCTGCATCTGTAAAATCGCCCAGCGGTTGACGATACGAACCAGAAAATCTTAATTCGCGTTTCTGCGCCGCCAAATCAACATATTCAATATGCGGATTATTTACAGCAACTTCATAAGAACCATTATTTTCAACAACATTCAAATCGGCATAATCATACCCCATATGGCCATCTACTGCCGCCAAAGGCATTGCCGCAGTAAAACTGAAACCATACACGTCTGCACCCAGCGCAAACGCATTCGATTTAATATCGGACAATTCAGAAATTATTCCATCGCCGACATTTACACGCGTATTCGCAAAAGTTGCACGTGCCGACAATTTCACTTTCTCGAACGGCTTATAATTTGCGACAGCATCAACATATTGAGTATTTGCACCGTTCAACGACAACAAACCTTCACTTATCGACCCCAAAACAGTATTTGTTTCGTGCATATTTCCAAAAGACATATCAAACCCAAACTTGTCATTATTATAAGAAACATCCACTGCACCACCATTTGCAAAACCTAAACGGCTTGGTTCAAACTGTGCGGAAACCACAGGGTCGTTTTCTAACAAGTTTTCATCTGTGATTGTTCCGCTGAAAGCATGTGCACCAAACACGAAATTACCGGCTTTATATTTTGCACCACTTGAAACACTGTTTGCAACCAAAGACAAGATCCCATTTGCGCGACCGCTGAAGCGAGATTCACCGTCTGTTAAATAATGCTGATACCCTGCTTCCAAATCATAATTTTCATTATTTAACGAAACTTTCAGATTATCCAAACCATTAAAGTTATCTGCATATGCACGTGACGACATGGCCATATCAAAAGTCATATTGCCAATCTTGTTTGTGTGTTTATTAGTTGAATCAACAGTAAAATCAGCCAACACATCGCCCATATAAAGACCATGTTTAGAATCATTTCCCAATGAAACAGTTGTATTCCAAACACGTGGCAAAGATAATGCGCCGTCAGCACTTTCGACTATATCATAAAACGAAGTTTTTATCGCAGCGCGACTGCCCAATACTGTCGATGCACGTGCAGAAGAAGAAGTTATTGTTGCATTACGCCAAAACGCATTACCCGACGCAGACACTATATCACCATCAGAATAATAATATACAGAATAACCCGGTGTTATCGCGCGTTCCAGATTTATCAACCCATAACCAAACACTTCCTTAAACGCACTTAAATATTCAGACGATGACATTGTTGACACATCATATTCCAATGGTAATTCATACATAGCTTGCAGATATGCCGCCAAATTATCAGTTGAAAAAGCTGCTCCATTTAAATTTGTATTCAGATATGGGCCATCTGCTGTTAATGCCAAAAGAGTAAATATCTGGTCTGTACTCATATAAGAAAATGCCGATTTAACAGAAGCCACTGCACCAGCCGCAGAAGCCGTTGCCATTTCTGCTGTTGGGCCAGATGCAGCAAAACACCACGGGTCAACACCAGAACCACCCTGTCCTGTTATCCCACATTTACGCGAAGAATAAACATCGTTATTAGAATCAACCCACAAAGATAATTGTAATTTACCATAGGCGCTGCCTGTTCCATTTCCATAACCTGAAATAGTTGTCGCTTCGGTATTACCATTTGCATGTGACACCCCAACAACTGTCATAAAATTATGTTCTAAATTATTACCATAAATCATTGGCGCATAATTTTCGAAAGTTGCACTTAAGGTATCATAATAAATTGTATTTGTCGAAGCGTCTTTGAATAAATAATCACCAGCCGGCATAACTATCATCGGGTTTGAAGAATTGTAATAACCAAACATGGTATTGGCAACAGTACCCTGGGCTTCATTAATTGTGTTTCCGTTTAAACTGTAAGAATACGTTCCATAATTATTGGTTATCTGTAATGCATAATACCCATTCAAATCACTAGACACACCAGCCAAAGTTGCAGCCTTGGTAAAATTATCCACCGTTAAATAAGAATATTGTCTTGATTGTGGCAAAACATTTGTATTCGCAACTACATCCGAAGTATTAACGGCCTGTTGCATCAAATGAAAATTCGTAAACGCGGCACCTGTTGTTTTTGTTTTATAATCATAGACACTGCCAGAATCACTTATATAAACACTATCTATATCGTCACCGCCATTTGAATTAACATACCAAGCGCCATCTGTTCCGATATAGATTCCAATATCGGTTGAACAACCAGAAGTTGTATCACACACACCGACCAACATTGTTGAATTTGTTGATAATTTGAAAACAGTTCCACCAATATTTATTGTTGAACTTGCTGTTGCTTGGGACAAAGCAGTTGCTATGTTATAAGTTTTGCCATCTATAACAACAACATCGCCCGATGAAAGTTTGCCATCAGAATCATTATCTGTAAATGTACCGATTGAAGTTTGCGATGTAGCGTCTTCTATGACGGACCACTTATTACCATTCCCTGTTCTATAAATTGCTAATTGACCATTAGGCACAAAACCGTACAAATCACCAGAAGCGCGACCGCCCGCTTCCCATCCGGCCACAATCTTGGCCAGCGCAGAATCATTAACATTTGCAAATGGGTTAAACGCTGATCCTGACCCAGACAAGTCAAAACCAGTATTTTCTGTTTCTGTATATTCTGTCATTGAAGAATTAACAGTCAAAGTATTATTAAGATATTTATCAACAATAGGCGTTTGTGAACTTGTCGTATTATTTACTGCATACATGATACCATTAGCGGAATCTGCAGATCCGGCTGGATTTATACCATTACCAGTTATAAGTGCGACACGCACAGGTCGTCCTTGCAACGGAGAACCGAGTGCATCATTCAATTTAGACAATTCCGGTGCATGCGAATTGTCATCACGAAAAGTAAATTGTCCCATATAACCATTTGCAAAAGAATGATATCCATGCATATCTAACAAATAATTTTCCAACAAAGGATTAACCCCATCTAATTCAGCCTGGGATGTTTGTGCATTGCCAACTGTTAAAATCTTTCTAAGGTAATTAAAGTCCGCAACACGCAAAGCAGAATTTGATTCTGTATCCCAATTGGCCAGATTTTCAGCAATATTTGTATTTTGGTTTATTTCCCCACTTGTTGTTAAATACGCAGGTCCATACGGTATACTGCCTGCGGCCCATTGTTTTCCAGATGTTCCACTACCGCCACCACCACCGCCAGAATGTGAACCGCCAGATGCCGAAGTGCCATTATTATTCTTTGCATCAAATGCATCTGTCAGCAATGCGACACCACCAATCACTGCTGCAACCCCAACCGCAGACAGTGCCAGTACATGTGAAGAAGACAAGCCACTGAAAAATCCATATTCTTCACCACGCGCCGCAACACGAGTTTTTTGTTTATAATTTTTGATTTGCCTGTCGCATTGTGAAGCGTCTGCGCCATACATTTGCAAGACTTGAATTGCGCGCTTGTCATTGTTCATAACCGCAGTACAAACCAACGACAAACCTGTTGAATCGACATAATTAACATTTGCACCATTGTTGATTAAGATTTGGACCGTCTGAGTATCCCCACGACGCGCAGCAGCCAACAATTGCGACGCATTCTGAAAGTCATACGATGAAGCAGCGAAAGACACGCATGGAATCAAAAACCACAAAAAGCCCAAAAATCTAACAAATTTCATGAAACTATTCTCTCTTTGTAAAGGAGTCTAGCACAAAAAATTATATCGTGTCCAGGGTTTTTACTTAGTGTATAACGATATTTTTTTCTTTGATTTGATATACCGTTTTTGATATAATATAACCCAAGAGAGAAAATGAAAATTCGCGATTTTATTTTTTTCGGAAGTTTGTTTGTCGTGCCAACGTTTGCCTATGGTGCATGTTCGGTGGCTAATCTTACACGATGTCTTGATTCTGTTTGCGCAATAAATATTGGTGCAAATCCGGCTGCACGTTGTCAGTATTGTGGTTCTGCATCTGCAGGCGAACCAACAAAATCGACAACGATGAAAAGTATTTCTGCTGGGGCATCTGCAAAATACACTATTTCTGACAAAGAATTGAAAAAGGCACCATCCGATCCTGGTGAAAGGTATGTTTGGGGAACCAAATTATGTCTGGAAAAAGTTTCTGGATGTACGCCTGACGATGTCGAAGAAAATTATGACAAATTAATTGAACAATCTTGCACTGCGGCGGGAATTGCCACAGAATTTGTAAATCTGGCACAAAAAGCGAACGAAAAGAAAACACAAAGTTCTTGTTCAACTGAAATAACATCTTGTGTTATCGATGCGAAAAGATGCACCGCAGATTACAGAAAATGCGAATCGGATTCAGACTTTGATAAATACTTTTCAGAATGTAGTGTTTTATCTACTGGATGCGATGAATTTTTAACAAGTGTACGTTCGACATTAACATCTGCACGTAAAACTGCAATTGCAAACACAGATAAATTATTACAAAACATTATCAATTCGTACAAAACTGCACGCGAACAAAAATTAGCAAACGCACAAACAACCTGCAAAAGCAACAAAGGAAAACAAGATTGTATCGACCGCGTTTGTAAAAACAATATGCGTAACAAATGTGATGTCGGTTTTGAATACGAAAAAACAGTTGCTGAACAATTGTGTAAATTTTATGATACTGCATGTGGAAGGTTGAAATAAATATGGCAAAGGAAAAAGGATTTTTAATCGCGACTTTATCCATAATTATGGGAATTGCTTTTAATGCGGAAGCAGCCTCTCGTGTTGCGGTACGTTCAACACCTGGCGCAACAACAATTCGTCGTTCTGTCACTGCTGCCAAGGTCACACCAGAACCTGTTGTGGAAACAGATACAGAAACGACGGAAGAGGAAGACGAACCAATAATCACCAATCGTTCATCAGAATTTGAAATTGCTGTTTCATCTGTTCTTGAATCTGCATCAGAAGACAATTCTTTCGCAGAACAAATTCGTAAACAACGTGCAGCATTGGCTGCTTCTGATGCATCGCAATCTTCACAAACCGCACAAAAGAAAGCATTAGCAAGCAACAGCAACACTTGCGACAGCGATTTACGCAAATGTATGATGAAAAAGTGTGGAAACGATTTCACAAAATGTGCTTTAGATGGTGCGACAATATTTGGCGACAAATTAAATGCTTGCCGTCGTGATACAGAATGTACAGGCGAAGAGTTCCGTTTATTTACCGCAGAAATCCAAGCCGACCGCGATATGAATGTCAAATTAGCATCTTTTGATGGTGTAATAAACTGTGGCAATCAATATAACGCATGCATAATTAACGAATGTGGCACAACATATAATAAATGTTTGGGTAAAAAATATGCTGATGCCGCGATTCAGAAATGTGCAACGATAGCTAAAGAATGTACAGAATCGGATTCTGGTTTGGCGAATCGTTTTGGCACGGCAATTGGCAAACTGCGTGAAAATGCGGAAAAAGAAGTCAAAAAAGACGAAGAACGTATGTATGCCCTGCGTGATATGATGGCCACAAACTGCCGAAAATTGGGTGCAATGTTTGACGAACGTTCTTTTGATTGTGTGTTCACTGTTAATTTCTTTGCAGGCGAAGATCAAATTACACCAATGGCATCGCGCAAACGTTATGCCGGTGATACGTTTGTATGCATGCAAGAATGGTTTGGTATAAACGTCACAACATATAAAGAAAACGCATATCGTGAAACACGCGCACAAACCGCAGCATCATCTGCAATGTTGGGCAGCGGCGTTGGAACTGCGGTTGGCTTGATTACATCTGGTGCAATAGACCGTTCATTAAAAACCCAAAAAGCAAAGAAAGATTTAAAGAAAGAATGTGAAACTTTGGGTGGCACTGTAAAAAGTGGCAAATGTGTCGACAAAAAAACAGGTCGAGAAATAAGTATTGACGAAGACACAGAACAGCAAACACCTGCCCCAACAGAAGAGAAAACAGGCAGTGATAAAGAAACTGATAAACAACAGACAACAGGCCAAGAAAAAGTGGCTGCCACCGACCAATCAGTAGCACCTGACAATTCTGCGCAAACAACAGATGTTTCAACACAAAAAAAAGACGGTGAAGAAACACTTTCTCCGCTGGCGCCGACGAACCAAAAATTTGAAACCGTATGGCAAAAAGAAACAAACAATGACACAGGCGATGTTGTTGCACCATGGTTACCAGAAAATCAAAGTAAATGAAAAAACAAAATGCGCTCTTTATTATCCTATTCTTTGCGTTAACCACAATGCCTGTGAACCTGTTTGCAACGATGGTCAGTGGGACCGTTTCTGATGACACGGATGTTTTAATTGGTGCGAATATAGTACCGTTGGATTATAATGGTAATCCGATAAAAGACCAAGGGACAATAACAAACCAAGACGGAAGATTTAGTGCCGACTTCCCTGCAGAAACAAAAAAATTAAAAATATCATATACAGGCTATGAAACACGAATTGAAAATCCAGATCAAAACCTTAACATCACACTTGTTGAAGGTGCAAAAACACTAAAAGAAGTTGAAACAGTAGCAACCTACCAAGACGGAGATCCTTGCAGCGGAAAACCACTAAAGGATCCTTATGCAGCTGGTGGAAAAGGTCAATGGAAAAAAATCAATAACACATGGGTCTGTGTCCCAACAGATTGCAAAATTGGATATGAATTAAAAGATAATGCATGTAAAGAAATTATCTGCAATTCTGCGAAAGGTTATGACTTTAATGAAAACACCAATTCATGTATAAAAACAAGATGCAGTGATTCAGAAATATCAAAGTTTAAGAATGCCCAAGGCGGCGAATTTAAAGAAGGAGAATGTATTCCAATTTGTAATGATGATTATGGTTTAAATGCTAAAAATGTATGTGTAAAAAATGAATGTACTGATATCCAACTTCAAGAACTACATGCCAAGGCTGGAGAAATAGAAAACGGTAACTGTGTTGCAACAGAGTGCGATGAAAAGGTTTACACATTAAAAGATGGTATTTGTGATTTGATTGATAAACGCAGTGGCGAAGAAAAGCAAAGTGCTTTGGAAAAGAAACAAAAAGCCTATGAAGAAGCAAAAGCAAACGAACAATCATTAGAAAATCGTACATTGACTGCTTTATCAACTGCCGCAACAGGTATTGGCGGTATGGAATTAATGCAAGGTTTGGCAGAACAATCTGCAGATAAAGATGCAGAAGCGGACATGGCTGCATATATCGAAACAATGCGTTGTACTTATGGCGAAGGAAAACAGGTCAAAGCAGGAATTGAAGAAATCGAATTACCTGGTGCAAATGATGAACAATTAATGAGTTTGCGCGCAGAATATCTTGCCTTGGCAGCAGATTTGAAAGAAAGAAAAGAAGCACTTGGTATGAAACCCGGTATTGAAAGCGAAGAAATATTGGATCGTGCTAACAGCGGACTTTATGACGACGAAACCATTGGTATAACCAAAGGAAGCTATGAATCACTTTATCGTGCCCAAATGTTGAATAGCGAAGCAGACCAACAAAAGATAGATGATCAAAAAAGCACTTCCAAAACCCGCGTGATTGCTGGTGGTGTGGCCGCTGGTGTTGGTGTTGTTGGTGGAATCTTAGGCAACCAACTTATCAATGGAAAATCTAAAGATGCAAAAAAAGATGAAGCTGGCGAGAATGTCAAAGCATTAGAAAAAGAACAAGAAACCGCATTAAACGATTTGAAAAAATGTCTTAAAGATGCAGGTGTAAAGGATACCGATAAATTGGTATTCAAAAACTTTTATCCATCTGTTTTGTCGGTCAAGAATATTAATTGTAAAAATCAAATCATTATCAAAAACAGTGACGGCACAACACTTAAAGCTGGTCAAAAACCAAACAATCTTAAAGCATCAGATATATTTGTAGATTCAACAAATGCAGACGAGGTATGGGAAGCTTTGGTAAAATATTTTGATGTAGAAAAACTATCAAAGATGATCGGTTATTCTATAAATGAAACAAAACCATACGTCAGTGAAGTGGAAAATATGAAAACCAAACTGAAAGAATCTCTTGAATCTACTCAAAAGAAACTTGATGAAGCAAAGAAAAAAGATGAAAAAACAAAATCTAACAAATCAGAAAAGAGTGGTGGTTTAACTGATATACTTGGTAACGTTGATATAAGTAATGTTGCAGGAAATTTGCCTGGCAAGTAAGTCTTTTACAAACAAAAAAACACCCACGATTGTGGGTGTTTTAATTTGGAATAACAGAATAAATTATTCTGCGACTTCTTCTTTTGCTGCTGCTGGAGCTCCTTCAGATTTAGTTTCTTCAACTTTTTCTTCTGTTGCTTCTTCTTCAACTTTCTTTGTTCCGAAAGTCAATTTTTTACCAGCAACCAATGCATCGATTTCGTCTTGTGTTTGTGCAACGTAAATCTTTACATCAACGATAACGTCTGGATGTAATGCGATTTTTGTATCGAATGCACCAACAGATTTAATTGGGGAACCCAACATAACCTGAGCAGATTCAACATTAACACCTGCGATTTCTTTCAGGCTACGTGCTATATCACGTGAAGATACAGAACCATACAATTGACCTGTATCACCAGCTTGACGAATCATGTGTAATTTAGCGTTTTTAACTGCTTCAACTTTTGATTCTGCATCTGCTTTTGCTTTTTCATGGCGCGCAACCAATTCTGCTTTCTTTGCTTCGAACAATGCAACGTTTTCTTTTGTGAAACGAATTGCTTTGTTGTTTGGCAACAAATAATTACGAGCATAACCAGTTTTAACTTCTACTGCGTCACCAATGTTACCCAATTTTGTAATTTTTTCTGTTAAGATTACTTTCATTTTATCTGTCCTTTAATTTATAAAGTTAGAGATTAGCCCAAGTTATTACGAACGAAAGGCATTAATCCCAAATGACGTGCACGTTTGATAGCTGTCGCTAAAGCACGTTGATCTTTTTGTGAAACACCAGAAATACGAGATGGAACAATTTTTCCACGTTCTGTGATATAATGTGACAATAATTTCACATCTTTGTAATCAATCACTTTCCCTTTTAATGGGTTAGATTTTTTACGATAAATTGCTGCACGTACTGCCATTATGCCACCTCTTCTTCTGTATTTTTCTTCATCATGATGGATGGTGTTTTTGCCAATTCTTCAACGCGAACGTTCAAGAAACGAATAACATCTTCATCAATGCGGGAACGACGTTCCAATTCTGTGATTTGAGAACCGTCTAATTCGATATTCATCATTACATAGTGAGCCTTGCGGTTTTTACGAATGATGTAAGCCAAATTTTTCAAGCCCCAAAATTCAGTGGATTTAACATCGCCACCTAATTCTTTGATAATTTGTGCAAATTTATCCGCTTTTTCTTTTACCTGCGGTTCGGTCAAGTCCTGACGAAATACCAGGACGCTTTCATAATAAGCCATTTTATTTCCTTTGGTTTATACAGCCGACAAG
>Ga0310786_10010197_pt1 | contig 11836 bp, 6 predicted proteins | sample AusTroGonzalo_MG_FD_203881 | JGI IMG/M metagenome (GOLD analysis project Ga0310786, IMG submission 203881) | Bovine rumen microbial communities from tropical cattle in Woodstock, Queensland, Australia - Gonzalo_03 (v2) (version 2) | ecosystem: Host-associated > Mammals > Digestive system >... | reverse complement strand
GAGATATCGTCTATATCCACGGCACCTGTTGTCTCTACCAGAATCTGCAGAACGGCATTCTTGCAGTCGGCATCGGGCGTCAGCACTGCTGAGAACTGTTTCCAGTTGGCATTATCAACCATCATGTAAGCCTCGGCCAGCAACTTGGGGTTCTTACCCCACCCTTGCGGCTCTGCCAGCACCACGCGCACTTTCTTGGCATCGCCCTGCACATTACGCAGGAAGGCCGAGAAGTCGTAACGGGCACCTGCCTTAACGGAGAAGCCATCGAAACCATCGTTCTGAAGACCGATACCCGTCCATCCGTCGAAATCGTAATAACGGCCTACACGCTCGATATGGATGCGCATATAGGTGGGGTTGTTCTCGTTGAGGGTCTTATCCATGCGAGGTTCCATCCTTCCCAACGAATGGCCGGGACGCTGCAGACGCCAGGCTGTACCGGCACCCCATCCGTCGCGCTCTGTGGGATTATACTCGAAGGAGCCGTTCTGGACAAGTTCGGCATAGAGACCGCCATCGGCAGCGCTGCTGATATCCTCGAAGAAGATACCGATCAGTTCGTCACTAATGGCTTTGCCTCCGGCAGGAGCCTTCATAGGTGTCTGGGCATAAAGACCCATGGTAGCTGCCAGGAAGGCAGCACTAAGAGAAATTCTAAGTGTCATACTATATTGATTATTTGTTGTCAAGTAGTAGTTAAATGGTTAAAATTTTTGCAAAGATAAGAAGTTTCTTGCAAAAATTAAACAAATTATCCTATTAATTTCAACAAAATTATTTGCCACTTACCTAAGGTTATGAATAAATTTCATAACTTTATCGCCAATTTAACAGGATAGAAAGAAAATCAGTAACAAAATGAAAGGAATCAGTATATTATCGCTATTGCTGCTGACAGTTGTCATCGGCGGTCGTGCAGAGGGGTTCGACAAGGATGCCTGCACCAGCATTATGGTGGGCAAGAAAGCGTCTGCCGACGGCAGCGTCATCACCAGTCATACCTGCGACTCGTGGTACCGCACCTGGATGAACATAGTTCCCGAGCAAGACTATCCGCGCGATACCATCATGAGCATCTATGAGGGGAAAATGCATACCGAACATGCCGGTGACCGCACGGGCGTGAAGGAGAAAGGACAGATTCCGCAGGCCAAGCATACCTATCGCTACCTGAATACAGCCTACCCCTGCCTGAACGAGCATCAGTTGGGTATCGGTGAAACGACCTATGGCGGTCGTGACACGATGGAGAACAAGGCGGGCATGTTTATGATAGAGGAACTGGCACGCGTGGCACTGGAGCGTTGCAAGACTGCCCGCGAGGCTATACGCCTGATGGGCGAACTGATAAAGAAATACGGTTACGGCGACTCGGGCGAATGCCTGACCATTGCCGACCCCAACGAGGTATGGATCTTTGAGGTACAGGGCGAAGGGCCCAAGAAGATAGGCGGCGTATGGGCAGCACAGCGCATTCCCGATGACGAGATTGCCGTCAGTGCCAACATAAGCCGTATCGGTCGCATAGACCTCTCAGACCCTGACCATTTCATGGCCTCTGACAATGTATTCGAGGTAGCCCGCAAGATGAAGCTGTGGGACGGCAAGGAGGATTTCTCTTTCTGGAAAGCATACAGCGGCGGCAATTACTTCGACGAACCCAAGAACTATTCGGTACGCGAACTCTTCATCATGCAGCAACTGGCTCCCTCGAAAGGTTTCACTGCCGACATGGAAGAACTGCCCGTTAGCGTTAGGCCCGACTCGTTGGTCAGCGTAGAGCGCGTAGCCAAGCTGCTGGCCTCATACTACGAGGATACAGATCAGAGCCTCTCCTGCAAGGTAGACAGCCTGGCTGCCCATTCAGAGGTGAAAGGAAAGGCCATGATTACCAATCCGTGGATGCGACCCGACGAGATAAACCTATACGGCAAACTGCTGAACGACTCTACGATGCAGAACATCCGTACGGTCAGCGTGTCATGGTGTGCCTACAGTACCATCATACAGTTGCGCTCCTGGTTGCCCAACGAGGTGGGAGGCGTAGCATGGATCTGTCTGGACAATCCCGGAGAGTCGCCCCGATTCCCTGTCTTCTCTGGCAACAAGACCCTTCCCATGATGCTGAATATCTGCGGCCAGCACCGTCTGCGCGATGATGCCGCCCTGTGGCATTACCGTCAGGCCAACCGCCTTGCCACCGTAAGATGGGCCAACTGCCGAGGTGAGATAGAATCAGGTCAGCAATACTTCCTGGATAAGGGAAAGCGCGAACTGCCCTTCGTAGAGCAGACATGGCAGGCCTTATCAGACGAGGAGGAGAAGCAGACCTTCCTGGACGGCTACACCCGCGACTTCTTCGGCGCCACCATCACCCGATGGGACGAACTGTACCGCAAGTTCACCCGCCAACTCTGGGCTGGGTATTGACATTGAGAATTGAGGGCGCTACGCGCCAATTGAAAATTGAAAATTGAAAATTGAGAATTAGACTTTAGACGCTAGACTTTAGACTTTAGTTAACGATAACGTCAACGTCAACGAGGAGAATTGAGAATTGAAAATTGAGGGCGCTACGCGCCAATTGAGAATTGAGATAACAACCCATATAACCTAATGAAAAAGAAAACCATTTTAATGCTTATCGCCATACTGCTCAGTCTGAGTAATGGCGTCATGGCCTCAGGAGAAATCAAACAAGTACCATTTACCGACGTGCAGATTAAGGACCAGTTCTGGAAACAGCGACTGGACGTAATGCGAAACACAACCATCCGTTATGCCTTTCAGAAATGTACGGATGCCGGACAACTACGCAACTTCGAGTATGCCGGCAAGATAGTAAGCGGCGAAAAGAAAGTCGGTGAACTGAAGTTCCAGTCGGGAAACCCCTATGACGATGCTGAAGTGTACAAAGTGCTGGAAGGTGCTTCCTACGTACTGACCACCCAGAAGGACACAGAGTTAGAGGCATACTGCGATGGCGTGGTGGACCTTATCTGCTCTGCCCAGGAGCCTGACGGCTATCTGCAAACCAACTTTACCATTCACAATCCGTTGCATCCCTGGTACGAGGGCGAGAAGTGGAAGATGGACTGGAACCTGTCGCACGAAACCTTCAACGTAGGTGAACTCATAGAGGCAGGTATTGCCTATTACATGGCTACCGGAAAGGACAAACTGCTGAACTGCGCCCGCAAAGCTGCCGACAACATGCTGAGCGTCTTTAACGAGAACGGCATCAAGATGGCACCCGGACATGCTGTCGTAGAGATGGCCCTGGTAAGACTATACGAACTGACACGCGAAGAGCGCTATCTGCAAGGCTGTAAGTTCTTCCTGGATTGCCGGGGAATAAGGAAGTTCGACCCCACAAGCGGCGACCAGCGTGTGAATGGCAAATACTGGCAAGACCATCTGCCAGCCATCCAGCAGCGTACAGCCGAGGGACACGCAGTACGAGCCCTCTACTTCTACAGCGGAATGGCCGACTGGGTGCGCTACACAGCCGATCAGGATTACGAGACAGCCGTAACAGCCATCTGGGACAATATCGCCAGCAAGAAATTCTATATAACCGGCGGCTTCGGTGCCCGAGACAATAACGAGGCCTTCGGCGAAGACTATGAACTACCCAATGCATCGGCCTACTGCGAGACATGCGCATCAGTGGCCGGTAGCATGTATAACCTGCGTATGTTCCGTCTGCACGGCGAAGGAAAGTATATTGATATGCTGGAGCGTGCCTTGTATAATACGGTATTAGACGGATACGGCATTGCCGGAAAGACATTCTACTACCCCAACCGCCTGGCGGCCAGCACGCGGGGCGATGCACGGTCTGAGTGGTTTGGCACATCCTGCTGCCCCACCAACCTGTGCCGACTCATCCCATCCGTGCCGGGATATATCTATGCCACCGACGATGATGCCCTCTATTGGAACCTCTTCGTTGCCAGCACGGCAACTGCCAAAGTGGGAGATGCTACATTGGGCTTTACAGTCACAGGCTCTTATCCATACAAAGGTGATATTAGCCTGACTATCAATACAATAGAAGGGAATGCTAAAGAAAAGATATTAAAGGTAAGAATCCCCGGATGGGCAGTAAACAAACCTGTGGAGAGTGACCTTTACAGCTATACGAACCCCACCACAGCGCCTGTTGTCATAAAGCTGAACGGTGAGGATATTGACTATACCGTACAGGACGGATATGCCATCCTGCGTAAGGAATGGAAAGAGGGCGACATCATAAATGTGACACTACCCATGGAAGTACATCAGGTTGTTTCAAACGAGAAGCTCAAGAGCAACAAAGGTCTTTGCGCCTATGAATACGGCCCGCTGGTTTACTGTGCCGAGGGCGTGGACAATGGCAGCAAGCTGGATAATCTGTACATCGAGACAGGCGCATCGGCTACGACGGCATCTGCCGGGACTGCTATGACCAGCCTGTTCAAGGGTGGCATACTGCAGTTGCGCGTAGATGGCAAATCGGCAACGATGAAGGGCGACCAGGTGGAGGCTACCGACAAGGTGATACGCCTTATCCCCTACTTTGCCCGCGCCCACAGGGCAGCAACGCCTATGCTGGTATGGATTCCGACGGATGCCTCCAACATACAACAGCCCATCCAATACATCGACGAGGTGAAGGTTTGCAACGCAGCCAGCGAGTCGGCCCATAACCTGCAAGGCAGCAATATGCGCACAGGAACAGACCTGGGCTGGCGCGACGCCCCCAACGGATGGATCAGCTATGACCTGAAGATAGACCCCGAACGGCCTATGGACTTTATCACCCGCCAATGGGGAAGCGACGCAGGGAATCGCAAGTATAACATCTACTGCGACGGGACGGTTTTCTCCTACGACGAGGTTAACAACTTTGCACCTGGCGAGTATTATCTGATGCGCCACCCTATCCCATTCGAGCTGACAAAGGGCAAGGAAAAGGTAACCATTAAGATGCAGTCGGCATCAGCAGAAGATATTGTAGGTGGCCTGTATGGTGCCTATACAGCTCTTTCTCAGGACGTACCGGAGGGAACCATCCCTGTGGACAATATGTGGACAACCCGTTCCACATCTCGCACCAGCCATAAATACAGCAGCAATGGCGGCAGCGGATCGTTCCGTAACAGGACATGGTTGGACGGCTCCGGCACAACAGGTCAGAGTTGGACCATGAAGGTGAACAAGACCAACCGCAACTACCTGATGATTCTGTTTTGGGGCGACGAGAGCGATATACGCAACTTCGATATCATGTGCGACGATGTGCTGGTTGCCTCCGAGAGCCTCTGCCATAACGATCCCGGCAGGTTCATGATGCGCTGCTACCCCATCCCCGAGGAAGGAACAAGCGGCAAGGAAACGGTAAGGATACACCTGACCTCGCCAACAGGTACCAAGACAGGGGGCATCTTCTATGTCTATATGCTATCAACGAAGGAGGATGCCACCTCCATCCGTAATACACAATTAATAATGAATACAGAGGATGGCGCATGGTACGACCTCAGTGGAAGAAAAATTAATTCTCAATTCTCAATTCTCAATTCTCAATTGAAGAAAGGCCTCTATATACATAATGGCAAGAAGACGATAACCGATTATCAGACTTTAGACTTTAGGCTTTAGACTTTAGTTAACGCTAACGATAACGATAACGATAACGTCAACGATAACGTCAACGATAACCGAAATGAACATTAGTTTACGATTTAGAAGCCTCACCCCAACCCCTTCCGAGGAGAGGGAGCTAAGGTCTAAAGTCTAGCGTCTAAAGTCTTTAACCTCTAACCGATAACCGCTTATGGCAACGAAAAAAAATCTCCTGCTGCTGGTGGCTATAATTGCCAGCCAGATGGCAACACTCGCCGAATCCCTGAATGAGGAGCAGGCACGTATGGCAGCTGCCGCATTCTTCAACCCTACAACCCATCGGGCCAATATCCGTGCCAAGGCACGACAGCTTGTCCTGCGGACGGAAGGACATCAGGATGGTTATTACATCTTCGACAGGCCTGAAGGAGGATGTGTCTTCGTTGCCGATGACGATGCCATTGGCCGTACCGTATTGGGATATACAGACCAGGGCAGCTTTGATGCCCAGGACCTGCCTGTAGGTCTGCAGGACTGGTTAAGCCAGATAGGCGTGCTCATGGATGCCGTTCATCAGGGCAAGATAAACAGACAGCCAAAGTCCGCAGGGACAAGGAGAGCCATCGTGAACAAGCTTATCAAGACCACATGGAATCAGGGATCGCCCTATAACAATCTCTGCCCCACGGTAGGTATGGAGACATGCGTAACGGGCTGTGTGGCAACGGCCATGGCTCAGGTGATGAAATATTGGGAATGGCCCGTACACGGCTACAACAGCATAGAATACTACGACGAGGGCTGCAAGCAGACCCTGAGCCGCGACTTTACTAAAAGCGTATATGACTGGGAGAATATGCTCGACAGCTATAAAGGCGTATATAGAAAGGTCTATTCAGATGCCGTTGCCACACTCATGCGCGACTGCGGCTATGCCGTGCAGATGCATTATACGCCAGAGGGAAGTGGTTCAAGTGTTTCGGCCGAAGAAATGGCAATGTACTTCCATTATAGCACAGGAGCTATAGACAGGTATAGTGGCGATTATTCAGAGGAGGTGTGGCACGAACTTATCCGCCGTGACCTTGACGCCAGGCGTCCTGTGCTTTACGCCGGCCAAAGCACAAGCGGTGGTCATGAGTTTATTCTGGACGGATATGACACAGAAGACTATTATCATGTAAACTGGGGATGGGGAGGTAAAGATGACGGATGGTTCACGATTACCAACCTGAACAGTTACAATGACGAGCAGTTGATGATTAATGACTTGGAGCCTGACCGTAACGAGGAGAGTGACTTCTCCTACAATCTCAGCGAGGACGGCGTCCTTACCATTAGCGGTACGGGATCGATGCCATTAGAGTACAAGATATCCACCGCCCCCTGGGCAGGGATGTGCCAGTCTGTACGCAAGATTGTCTTTGAGGAAGGAATCACAGGAATTGTCAATGGATTCGGTTATGCCTACGAGAATGAAAACAGATTCTCTAACCTGCAGGAGATTGTCTTGCCCGAGGGATTGCAACACATAGGCAGATATGCATTCTTATATTCTAACATCAGCTCCATAAACCTTCCGTCTACACTTCTCGATGTTGATTACTCTTTCTATGGAGCACCCATAGAATCCATCCATCTGCCCAAGAACATGCTGACATTCTATGATTACCTGCCCAATCTTAGGGAACTGACCGTAGATGCCGAGAACCCCTGGTTATGTGCCATAGATAACATCCTATACGACAAGAAAGGCAGTACGCTGCTCTTCGTCCCTGAAAACATAGATTGCATCACTATTGCAGAAACCACATCGAAGATCACTGATGCTGGAATGTTCCGCCTGGGCAAACCTATTATATGTAAGGGCATGGTAGCCCCTGCTCTATCCCAATATGCCATAGAATCTCCTCAAGATTATTTCTCGAATTCAGGCGTATTATTCATACCTGAAGGCGCAGATTACGGGAAATGGATGCAAGTACTGCCCCCGGGATGGAATGTGTTCACTTATGCGGATGTCAACAATATCCCCGACACAAGCATAAAATGGGCCCTGAACGACAATGTGCTTACCATCTCGGGATGGGGAAAGATGAATGGCAACTACTCATATACCACATCACCCTACTATCCGCTGTTAGGAGAAGTGCAGAAACTGGTTGTCAGAGAAGGTGTAATAAGCCTGCCCTGGGCCGGTTACTATGGCTTCTATAAGATGAATGAGGTAGTCCTTCCCTCTTCCCTCTCGGAGATAAACAACTATTGTTTCGGATTTACGGGCTTGCAGACCATTACATGCTATGCCATACAGGCACCGGAGGCATCAGACTATTCGTCTTTCGAGGGAATGCCCGAGAGCGGAACCCTGCGCATTCCTGTAGGAGCCGACGAAGCATCCTACCAGACATGGGGATTACCCGAGGGATGGAAGGTGGAGTTCTTCACCCCCGAACCTATGATAACGTATAACAGCCCCGCCGGAGAGATACTGGGAGTAAAGAGTCTGGAGGAGTGGAAATCGCTGCTCGAACAACAGCCCAACACCATCGGTCTCATCAGTCCGCGATATACGGGATGGGATATTATGACCCGTAATATACTCTTCCAGGACGATGCCGCAGACGGTCAGTACCGCTGTAGGAATCTCAAGCTGGCAGATGCCAGGGACTTTACGGCCCCTGCCCCGTTTGCTGTGTCTAAGGGCACCTATAGCCGCACGCTCCAGGCAGGCTATAACGCCATCTGCCTGCCATTCGGCATCAGCCAGGAAGACCTGCCACAGAGTTGCCGCATGTATGCCGTCAGTCATTATGATGCCAGCAGAAACGAGGTGGTGGTCTATCCCACAGGTAGTACATCCGCTGGCAAGGCATGTCTGATATACTGCGATGCAGCCACCGAATGGCAAGCAAATATCAGCAACAAGGAAGCCGTTGCCCAGACGCAGCGTACAGCCGAGGATAACATACAGGGCACATTCCGCACAACTGGCGAATACATGGGCACAGGCTACATCCCCAATGGCAACACCCTTGTGCCGCTCAGCCAGCAGCTGGATGCCTTCCGCGCCTGCATTCTCCTTGGCAGTGCCACAGCACCCAACGAGGTGAAAATCCGCATTGCCGACAAGGACGAGACGGATGCCCTGAACGGCATCATGGCCGATACGCCAGCCGCCAGCTACAGCATAGACGGCAAGCGGCTGTCTGCACCCATCAAGGGCCAGCCTTATATCCAGAACGGAAAGAAGTTGCTAACCCAATAAACCATTATGACCACAAGACAAATCATATCCCTGATCTTTCTTACAGTAACAGGACTCATTAGTACCAAGGCTCAGACAACCGATGGTACACAAAGGATGATGTTCGAGGATACCAGTCGCATAGGTATTCCATATGCTAAAGACCCGCATGTAGTGAGGTTCAAAGGCCGTTACCTCATGTACTACTCTATTCCGCCCAGGCAATGGAACGGTATGGAGGGATGGAACATTGGCATTGCCGAGAGCCATGATCTGGTAAACTGGGAACGTGTGGGCGAGATAACGCCACAACCTGGATTGGAATACGAGAAGAAGGGGCTCTGTGCCCCTGGGGCTATCGTAAGGAAAGGGCGCGTGCATCTGTTCTATCAGACATACGGGAACGGTCCCAAGGATGCCATCTGTCATGCGGTATCCAAGGACGGCATCAACTTCGAGCGCGACAAGACGAATCCTATCTTTCATCCCGAACCCTCCGACTGGACCTGCGGCAGGGCTATAGATGCCGAGGTATCGTACTTCAAGGGCAAATACTACCTCTACTTTGCCACACGCGACCCAGCCTTCAAAATTCAAAAACTGGGCGTTGCCGTTGCTGATAAGAAGACCGACTTCTCGCGCGACGCATGGAAACTGGCAGCAGACAAGAGTATCCTTTTCCCCGAACTCCCCTGGGAAGGTGAATGTATAGAGGGTGCCAGCATCTGCATTAAGGACGGCAAGATGTGGATGTTCTATGCCGGAGCCTATAACAACAGCCCCCAACAGATAGGTGTTGCGTATAGTCAGGATGGCATCAACTTTACCCGTCTGAGCGACAAGCCTTTTAAGCCCAACGGCAAGCCGGGGGAATGGAACAGCAGCGAGAGCGGTCATCCTCACCTCTTCACCGACAAGGACGGACGCACCTACCTCTTCTATCAGGGTAATCCGGACAACGGAAAGACATGGTGCATCACACAAGAAGAGGTGCATTGGACAGCCAATACACCTCATCTCTGATTCCTTAAGGCATATCTTTACTTCTTTTCCTTGGCCTTGCGGGCGAACTCAAAGAGGGAAAGAGGTAAGTGGCAGTAGCCATCAGGATTCTTATCGAGGTAATCCTGATGATACTCCTCAGCTGTATAGAAATGCTGTAGCGGTTGCTTCTCTACAACTATAGGCTGGTCATACTGCTGCTGTTCCTCGGCATATACCTTATCTATTATAGCCAGGTCTTCGGCATCTGTATAATAGATACCTGTGCGATAGCGTGTACCTTCGTCGTGTCCCTGCTTGTTCAGGCTTGTGGGGTCTATGGCCTTGAAGAACATACGTATCAGGAACTCCAGGCTAACCTTATCGGCATCGAACCTGACATGCACTGTTTCGGCATGGCCTGTCTCGTCGGTATATACTTCCTTATAGGTCGGATTCTCTGTATGTCCGTTGGCGAAGCCCACTTCTGTCTCCACTACACCCTCTATCTGTTTAAAATAGTGTTCCGTTCCCCAGAAACAGCCTCCTGCCAAGTAAATGTCCTTTGTGTTCATACAATGATTTGTTTACAGTTCTATTTATTGGGATTCTTTTCGTATAGCTTTATCCAATGGATAGCGGCCTCTTGGTCTTTTCCTACGCCTTGACCCTCAAAATACATATTAGCAACCTTTGCCTGTCCTTCTGCTGAGCCATGCTTGGCCGCTTCCATGAACCACTTAAAAGCCATCTCCGCATTGGCCTCAACACCGTAGCCAGATTCGTAGGCCTCAGCTACACAAATCTGAGAATCTATTACGCCCTGCTCTGCAGCCTTCATATGCCATTTGAATGCCTCTATAGGATTCTTCTCCACAACCTCGCCGTTGTTGTACATAACTGCAAGGTTGTATTGTGCCTCGGCATGTCCCTGTTCAGCAGCCTTATGCCACCACCTCATAGCTTCTGCATAATCAACCTCAACGCCACAGCCTTGGCAATACATCTGCCCTAAAGCATCCTGAGCGTCAGCATCTCCGTTTAATGCAGCCTTCCTATACCACTTGAGTGATTCATTATAATCCTGATTAACACCTACTCCGCCAGAAGCATAGATGTTACCAATAAGATATTGTGCATGAGCTTGCTCCTGCTCGGCAGCTTTCTTTAACCATACAATAGCCTTGGTATCATCGCGTGTGACACCATAGCCGTTATTATATGAAAGACCTACCATCATCTGAGCATCAACGTCTCCCTGTTCGGCAGCTTTCATCGACCATTTGAACGCCTTCTTGTAACTCTGCTTTATACCGATGCCTCCGCCATACATCATTCCAACACGACGCTGGCCGACAGCAGATCCAGCCTTGGCAGCCTTCATGTACCAATCGAAGGCCACCGTATAATATTCGTTGCTATGATACTGGTCACCATTTTGTATCCACTCTTCTACCTGCGCTTGCGATGGCTTATTGCAGGCAAATAAGCCTAAAACACTACTAAAGATCAGTATAATAAATTTCTTCATTGTCATATTTTGAACCTAAAACCGTTGGCTCATAAATTTCTCTGCAAAAATAAAGCATTTTCTCTTTTTTACTGTTATTTCCAACAAAAAAGTATGGTTATATCGTCCTAATAATATAATTTTGCGGTGAGAAAACAACAATATGAGAAAATATCGCACAGCAATCATTCTGTTTTTGGTATTCGAGACCATAGCCATTTGGTTGTGGCAGGCAACAGGTAATCTTTTCTTTCTGCTTAACTTCTCTTATATCGGCACATCCATTGGCGTAGGATTAGCCTTGATGGCTGCAGGATGGAAATACGGGCGAGAACTGGTTCAGTTCCTGGTAGGCTCCTATATGCTGGTGTTCCTTGGTCTGATATGCCACGAGAATATGCAGATAGAGGGTTTCTGGCTCTATCTGGCAGCCGGCATCTGGAGCGGCGCCACACTTCACTACCTCATAGCCAAGATCTTTGGCC
>Ga0310786_10010195_pt1 | contig 11840 bp, 8 predicted proteins | sample AusTroGonzalo_MG_FD_203881 | JGI IMG/M metagenome (GOLD analysis project Ga0310786, IMG submission 203881) | Bovine rumen microbial communities from tropical cattle in Woodstock, Queensland, Australia - Gonzalo_03 (v2) (version 2) | ecosystem: Host-associated > Mammals > Digestive system >... | reverse complement strand
ATGCTTCGAACTATGCGAAAGGTCAGATGGCTGACGCCACGAAGCGTACCGCCGCCGAGCTTCGTTTCGCCGCTCAGTCTAAGTACAAAACCCTCCGTACTTACCTGATGGCCGAGTTCTGGATGGGCAACGGCGTAGAATGACGCTTGCGGCACGGGGTTGGCACTGACCGGCTCTTACGGCTAACGCTCCAGAGCCGTTGAAGCCACCCCGGCCGACCGCTCCCCCCAAGCGCAGAGCGCCCTTACGGGCTGCACTTGGGGACCCCGAGGGCGATGCGCTTATTCTACGGGAACTCCTCCCCTAAAATAGGGGAGGTGGCCAAAGGCCGGAGGGGTATGAAACGGCGTCAATGATACCCCACCACCTAGAATAAGCGCCCCTCTCCGGCTCTCCCTTTTTAGGGAGAGTGCGGGGAGTCCGAAAACCACTGAAGTTTAATAATTAAAATCCAAGCAATGAACCCATTATGGATAGTACAAATGCTAATAAAGGACCTGACAAGGCTGTTATTGCGGCGATTGCCGCCCTTGCCCTCTTCTTCCTCGCCATTGGCCTTGCCTCCTGCAACGTCACCCGCACCATTACCACCACCGCCCAAACCGTCCAGCGAGGCGACACCACCGTCACCATCATGACTAAAACCGTCGAAACCTACGATGGAGCCGTCGATGCCACCAAGCTCCTGAACCACACGAAGTGATCGTACCCCTTGCTGGTAAAGACGTAAGGTGATACTCCTCAATCACTAACAGCTCTCCTGCTCTATGGGGGAGCTGTTTTTGTGTCACATGCGCGCCGAACGCGAGTTACATGGTTACAAAGTTACACATAAATGTGAGTGGATGGAAATAAAATATTGCAAAATCCTTGCGTAAACCAAAAAAAAGTTGTACCTTTGCAGCCGCAAAGGTGTGCGCAGTTGAAAACTGCGGCATCGGGCATGATAAAGAACTAAAGAATTTGATGAATAAGATTTATAGAGCGAACATCCTTTTTACGAAGGAAAAGGACCGCTTTGAAGTGATAGAGAACGGCTACGTGGCCGTGGATAGCGAAGGACGCGTGGTGGGCGTAGCGCCGGACTTGGCCATGCTCGGCGGTGAGGACGCGGAGGTTGTCGATTTCGGCGACAAGCTGCTTATTCCCGCGATGAACGACCTGCATGTGCACGCGCCGCAATACCGCAATCAAGGCTTGGCAATGGACCTGGAGTTGCTTCCGTGGCTCCAGAACTACACGTTCCCCGAGGAGATGAAATATGCTAACCCGTCATACGCCGAGCGCCCTTACCGCCGCTTCGTGCGCGACCTCGCTCGTTTGGGCACTATGCGCGCGTGCGTGTTCGCGACGGTGCACACGGAGAGTACGCGCCTGTTGATGGAGCTCTTCCGCGAGGCCGGCATGGGCGCACTCGTGGGCAAAGTGGCGATGGACCGCAACTGTCCCGAAGCCCTGCAAGAGCCCGTTGGGCCGGCCGTCAAGGGAATGGAGGAGTTGATAGTTGAAAGTTTAGCGTTCTTATCTCCGCAAAGCTCCGAACGATCGGCAGAGCCGTGCTTATCTCCGCAAAGCTCCGAACGATCGGCAGAGGCGTGGAGAGACGGACTCGTTCGTCCGATCATCACCCCGCGGTTTGTGCCGACCTGCTCGCCGGAGATGCTCCGCGCCTGCGGCGAGTTGGCTGCGAAGTACCGACTGCCCGTGCAGTCGCACCTCTCCGAGAACCGCGACGAGATAGCGTGGGTAGCCGAACTGGAGCCCCAGAGCACCTGCTACGGCGACGCGTATAACCGCTACGGCCTCTTCGGCCAGACGCCCACGGTCATGGCTCACTGCGTGTGGACCGACGGCGAGGAGCTGGCGTTGATGAAACGCAACGGCGTGATGGTGGCCCACTGTCCGACCTCGAATTTCAACGTGGCTTCCGGCATGGCACCCGTTCGCCGATTCTTAGACGAGGGCTTGCGCGTCGGCCTCGGCAGCGACATCAGCGGCGGACATGACCTGAGCATTTTCCGGATGATGGTCTATGCCATCCAGGTGAGCAAGATGCATTACCAGCAAGACCATAAGCGGTCGTTCCTCAGCCTCTCGGAGGCGTTTTGGATGGCCACGAAATGCGGCGGCAGTTTCTTCGGACAGGTGGGCAGCTTCGAGCCCGGATACGAGTTTGACGCCCTCGTCATCGACGATGCCGACCTCAATTATGACAACTATTCCCTCCTCGAGCGTCTGGAGCGCTACATCTATCTGGGCGACGACCGCCAGATCGTGCACCGCTTCTGCCGGGGACAAGAAATCACACTGTAAGGAACATAGACAAGACAATGAAGAATATACGCAATTTTTGCATTATCGCGCACATCGACCACGGCAAGTCCACGCTGGCCGACCGGTTGCTGGAATACACGAAAACCGTGGATCCGCGACTGATGGAGAATCAGGTGCTGGACGACATGGAACTGGAGAAAGAGCGCGGCATCACCATCAAGAGCCACGCCATTCAGATGCAGTACAGGAAAGGCGGGGAGGAGTTTATCCTCAACCTGATTGACACCCCGGGACACGTGGATTTCTCGTACGAAGTGAGCCGCTCGATTGCGGCGTGCGAGGGCGCGCTGCTCGTGGTGGACGCTTCGCAGGGTGTGCAGGCGCAGACCATCAGTAACCTCTATATGGCGCTGGAGCACGACCTGGAGATTATCCCCGTGCTGAACAAATGTGATATGGACTCGGCCATGCCGGACATGGTGGAGGACGAGATCGTCGAACTCCTGGGCTGTAAGCGGGAGGAGATTATCCGCGCGAGCGCGCGAACGGGCATGGGCGTAGAGGAGATACTCGACGCCATCGTGGACCGTATCCCCGCGCCGCAGGGTGACCCCGACGCGCCGCTGCAGGCACTCATTTTCGACTCGGTGTTCAACCCTTTCCGCGGCATTATCGCCTACTTCAAGATCGTCAACGGCCGTATGCGCCAGGGCGAGATGGTGAAGTTCTTCAACACGGGCAAGGAATACGACGCGGACGAGATAGGCGTGCTCAAGCTGGACATGCAGCCGCAGAAAGAGCTGAGCGCCGGCAATGTGGGTTACATCATCTCCGGCATCAAATCCTCGACGGAAGTGAAGGTGGGCGACACCATCACGCATGTGGACAAGCCCTGCGAGGAGGCTATCTCGGGCTTCGAGGAAGTCAAGCCGATGGTTTTCGCGGGCGTCTACCCTATCGAGACCGAGGACTTCGAGAACCTGCGCGCGTCGCTCGAGAAACTGCAACTCAACGATGCCTCGCTGACGTTCACGCCGGAGAGTTCGGTGGCGCTCGGTTTCGGTTTCCGCTGCGGATTCCTGGGGTTGCTCCACATGGAGATCGTGCAGGAGCGTCTGGACCGCGAGTTCAATATGGACGTCATCACGACCGTGCCGAACGTGAGTTACCGCGTCTATACCAAAGACGGCGAGATGCACGAGGTACACAACCCCGCCGGCATGCCCGACCCGACGATGATAGAGCGCATTGAGGAGCCGTATATCCGCGCGTCGATTATCACGACGACCACGTATATCGGGCCGATTATGACCCTTTGTCTCGACAAACGCGGCGAGCTGGTCAAGCAGGAGTATATCTCCGGCAACCGCGTGGAGATCTATTTCGACCTGCCGCTGGGCGAGATCGTCATCGACTTCTACGACAAACTGAAGTCCATCTCCAAAGGCTACGCCTCGTTCGACTACCACCAGTCGGGCTTCCGTCCGTCGGACCTGGTAAAACTCGACATCCTCCTGAACGGCGAGCAGGTGGACGCCCTCTCGACGCTGACGCACCGCTCCAACGCCGTCGATTTCGGCCGCCGGATGTGCGAGAAACTCAAGGAGTTGCTGCCGCGGCAACAGTTCGATATCGCCATCCAGGCCGCTATCGGCGCGAAGATCATCGCCCGCGAGACCGTGAAGCAGGTACGTAAGGATGTGCTGGCCAAATGTTACGGCGGCGACGTGAGCCGTAAGCGCAAGTTGCTCGAGAAGCAAAAACGCGGTAAGAAGCGTATGAAGCAGATTGGCAACGTCGAAGTGCCGCAGAAAGCCTTCCTGGCCGTACTCAAGTTAGATTAATAATTAAAAGACGAAATATTATGGAACACGTAATTCCGGGATGGATGTTAATCCCGTTTGCGGCGATGCTGCTATCCATCGCTATTTTGCCGCTGATGCCGAAAGTGGACGAGTGGTGGGAACACAACAAAAACAAACTGATCGTGTCGCTCATACTGGGCGTACCGGTAGGTATCTGGCTGTGCGTGCACGGCATGTCGCACGAGTTGATTCACCAGATGGTGTACGACTACGTGCCGTTTATTTTGCTGCTGATGGCTTTGTTTGTGACCACAGGCGGCATTTGTATTCGCGGCGACCTGCGCGCCACACCGTTGACGAACACGATTATTCTGGCCATCGGCTGGCTACTAGCTTCGCTGATGGGTACAACCGGCGCGGCCATGCTGCTCATCCGCTTGCTGCTGAAGACTATCTCGCAGCGCAAGTACCGCGTGCACACCGTGCTGTTCTTCATCGCTATTGTGGCCAACTGCGGCGGTCTGCTTTCGCCGCTCGGTGATCCTCCGTTGTTCCTGCTGTTCATGAAAGGTGCGCCGTTCACCTGGTGGTTGCAGAACATGGTGATGGAGTGGCTGGTAACGGGCGCTTTGTTGCTGGTCGTTTATTTCGTTTTGGACTCGTACCTGGCCCACAAAGAGCCGCTCGAGCTGCAGATGGCCGACGGCCGCGAAGTGGAGCCCATCCGTATTAGCGGGCATATCAACTTCTTCTGGTTGATTTGCGTGGTGTGCGGCACGATGTTCATCAATGCCGAGTATATCCCCGCGATGGGCGGCGAGCACGCTCCCTGGTATCTGAAGCTGCTGCGCGAATGGTGGTTCATCTTCATCATCTGCATGAGCTGGCTGACCACGAAGAAGCAGGTGCGAAAGGAGAACAACTACTCCTGGACGCCTATCATGGAGGTGGTGTGCGTGTTCCTCGGAATCTTCGCCACGATGACGCCGGCGCTGATGTTCCTGAGCTCGATGAAAGAGACGCTGCTGACCTACCTGAGCGAGCCCTGGCAGTTCGTTTATTCGACCGGTCTGCTGTCCGCCTTCTTAGACAACGCGCCTACGGCGATGGTGTTCAACTCCATGGCTCCCGAGGGTGCTGTGGCCGGCCTGGCTGCCGATCCGTTCCTGAAAGCCATCTCGATGGGTGCCGTCTTCTTCGGCGCGCTGACGTATATCGGCAACGGCCCGAACTTCATGGTCAAGTCCATCGCAGAGCAAGAGGGCATCAAGATGCCGAGCTTCTTCGGCTACATGTGCAAGTTCTCGTTGATCGTTTGCTTGCCGATTTATATAATCGTACAATTGTTATTTATCTAAGATGAGTTTAATAAGTGATATAACCGCCTGGTACTCAGCGCACATGACGTACGGCTCCGTAGCCGCGCTGATGGCCGTGGAGTCGAGTTTCATTCCCTTTCCGAGCGAGGTAGTTGTTCCGCCTGCCGCCTACGTGGTAGGCGTGGATCCCAATTCGGCGCTTGCCGTGGCAGACGTCTATTGGGTCAACGTGGCACTGATCGTGCTGGTGGCGTCGTTGGGCGCTATCCTGGGTGCGTGCATCAACTACGGCCTCTCGATTTGGCTGGGCCGGCCGATTATCTATAAGTTCGCCGATTCCAAGCTCGGACACATGCTGCTGCTCAGTTCGGAGAAGATTCAGAAAGCCGAGGACTATTTCAACGAGCACGGCAAGGTGTCCACGTTTGTGGGCCGACTGATTCCGGGTATCCGTCAGCTGATCTCCATCCCCGCGGGTCTGGCACGCATGCATTTCGGCGCGTTCCTGGGCTATACGTTCCTCGGCGCGTTTATCTGGAACACGGTGCTTGCCTTGCTGGGTGTACTGGCCAAAGGCAACCAGGAACTGATCGAGCGTTACAACACGGAACTGTCCATCGCCATCCTGGCGATTGTGGTGCTCGCCATCCTCTACATCGGCGTCAAATACTTCATCAAGGCGAAGAAAAAAGCATGATTGAAAAACCCGAAATAGTAAAACAATACGAGCAACAGAAGCAATCGGGCAAGTCGCCTTATTTCGACCCGGTGGAGTTGGACGAGATTTTCCATTACTACGCCGAAACGGAACAGGACGGACTTTTGCCGGAGATTATCCAGCTGGCGAACACGCTTCACCCGGGCGATTTGGTGACTGCCACCATCGATGCCGAGTACTCGCTGAACATGGGCGAGCCGAAAGAGTGTTTGAAGAAGCTGGAGCCGGTTTTCTCGGAGGACAATCTGCTGCATTGCATCCTCAAGTCCGGCGCTTTGGCCCGTTTGGGTGACCTCTCCGGCGCGATTGACTACGCGGAAAAAGCGGTAGCCGACGGCGAGCCGTTGGTGGCCTACGACATCGGTTTGGGTTTTATGAACGCCGATCAGCCGACCCTCGCGCTGCGGTATTTCAGTCAGTGCTTGGACAAGTATCCCGACGACTTGCGGACTATCGTGAGCATGATGCTCTGTTTGAGTCAAGTGGGCACGCCCGAAGAGGTGATGAAGTACGTGGAGAAAGCGCTGGAGCTGGACTCGTTCTGTCAGGACGCGTGGATCACCAAAGGGCGCTTGCTCTACGACAAAGAGCAATGGAAGGAGGCCGAGGAGTGCTTCGACTATTCGCTCGCCATCAATCCCGACGACACCGACAGTCTGGTGATGAAAGCCAACTGTTGTCTTCGTCAGGAGCGTGTGGACGACGCGATGCACGCGGTGCTGGAAGTGGCCAATCGGCTCAGTTACGGCTCCAACGTGGCCGAACTCTACCTGCTTGCCGCGCATATCCAACACGTACAAAAGAAACTGAAGGAAGCGCGCGACTTCGCGTGGAAAGCCATTCAAGCCGACCCGACCAACATAGACGTCATGGAGCGAGCGGCGATTGCTTTCACGGAGTTAGACGCGCCGGAAGACGCCATTTCGATTATCGAATCGATTCTGCAACGCGGCCGTAAAGTATCGACGTACCTGCTGGTCACCCTGGGCGAGCAATACACCAAACGGCAATATTTCCAGGAGGCGATTGACGCCTATCAAATGGCGCTTGAGCAGGAACCGAGTGCGCCTGTCTACGCGATGCAGGCGGGTGTGTACATGTCTATGCGGCATTACCGCAAGGCCTATCGTGCGCTGCAGAAAGCTAACGAGCACGAGGTGATGTGGCAGGCCTATTTGCTGATGGCCATCTGCGCCTACTACCAGGGCTGGGAAACGGCGATGTTTGACAACTATCTGCTGGCGCATTGCTTAGATGCAGAGCATTCCAAAGAACTGATGCAGCTGCTGGACTCCGAGGTGGACGAGCATTTCACCAAAGCCCGCCTGTATGAAAAAGCCCAACAACGGCACGAAGAACTACTGAAAGAGAAAATACACAAACTAAAAAAATAATATGGCAACTCAAGAAGAAACCTTTAAGAAAATCGTAGCTCACTGCAAAGAGTACGGTTTCGTTTTTCCGTCGTCAGAGATTTACGACGGCCTGGCTGCAGTATATGACTATGGCCAGAATGGTGTAGAACTGAAGAACAACATCAAGCGTTATTGGTGGGATTCGATGACGTTGTTGCACGAGAATATCGTGGGTATCGACGCCGCCATCTTTATGCACCCGACCGTTTGGAAAGCCTCGGGCCACGTGGACGCATTCAACGATCCGTTGATTGACAACCGCGACTCGAAGAAGCGCTACCGCGCCGACGTGCTTATCGAAGAGCAGTTGGCCAAGATTGAGGAGAAGATCAACAAGGAAGTGGAGAAAGCCCACAAGCGTTTCGGCGACGCGTTCGACGAGGCGCAGTTCCGCTCGACCAACGCCCGCGTGCTGGAGCACCAAGCGCATTTCGACGCCCTGCATCAGCGCTATTCGGACGCGATGAACAAAATGGACCTGGAGGAGCTCAAGCAGATTATCCTCGACGAGGAGATCGTTTGCCCGATTAGCGGCACGCGCAACTGGACCGACGTGCGTCAGTTCAACCTGATGTTCTCCACCGAAATGGGTTCGACCGCCGACGGCGCGATGAAAGTGTACCTGCGTCCGGAGACGGCTCAAGGCATCTTCGTCAACTACCTGAACGTACAGAAGACCGGCCGCATGAAACTGCCTTTCGGTATTGCACAGATTGGCAAGGCTTTCCGCAACGAGATCGTAGCCCGTCAGTTCATTTTCCGCATGCGCGAGTTCGAGCAGATGGAGATGCAGTTCTTCATCAAGCCGGGCACGGAGCTCGACTGGTTCAACCATTGGAAGCAGTTCCGTCTGAAATGGCACAAAGCGCTCGGTCTGGGTGATGAGAAATACCGTTTCCACGATCACGAGAAACTGGCGCACTACGCTAATGCCGCTACGGACATCGAGTTCCAGATGCCGTTCGGTTTCAAAGAGGTGGAAGGTATTCACAGCCGCACCAACTTCGACCTGAGTCAGCACGCCAAGTATTCGGGCAAGAAGATTGAGTATTTCGACCCGGAGACCAACACGTCCTACACGCCGTACGTGATCGAGACGTCGATTGGTGTGGACCGTATGTTCCTCTCCATCCTCTGCGGCGCGTACAAAGAGGAAGCGCTGGAGGGTGGTGACGTGCGCGTCGTGCTCAACTTGCCGCCGGTACTTGCTCCGGTGAAAGCATGCGTGATGCCGCTCGTTCGCAAAGACGGGCTGCCTGAGAAAGCGCGCGAGATCATGGACATGCTCAAGTTCGATTTCAAGACCACCTACGACGAGAAAGACTCCATCGGCAAGCGCTATCGCCGCCAAGACGCGATTGGTACGCCTTTCTGCATCACCGTGGATCACGACACGCTGGAGGACAACTGCGTCACGGTTCGCTACCGCGACACTATGGAACAGGACCGCGTGAAGATTGAGGACCTGCACGAGATCATCCGCAAAGCTACGGATATGAAAGTGCTGTTCCGCAATATTGTAAACGGTTAAGAAAAGTTCAAACGGTTCGAATAGTTCGAGATGATGTTTCGTCGCATTATAGCATCCGTCGGTATAGTCATGGGCTGTGTGCTGCTCGTGGCTCTCCTGCTGTTTGCCGTGGCTCAGTCGAGCCGCGTGCAGACGGCTGCCGTCGGAGCTGTATTGCGACAAATGGAAGGTTCGCTGCAGACGCACGCTCAGGTGGACAAGGTGGACTATTCGTTCCCGAACCGCCTGCTGATTCGCGGCGTCTATGTGGAGGACCAACTCGGCGACACGCTCGTGTATGTCGACACGCTGTCGGCGCGGTTTGATATGTGGGCGCTCGTGAAAGACGGCAAGGTGGCTTTCCGCCGGACGGACTTGGCGCATACGCGCCTGTATGCGCATACCATCTACCGGCAAACCGACGGTTTGGAGCTCGACTCGTGCATGAACTACCAGTTCCTCGTGGACGCTTTCCGTCGCGAAGAGGAGCGGGGAAAGAAGCCTTTCCCTATTCGTCTGGAAGTTAAGAACGTTCGTATCCGCGACTTGACGCTTCGCTACAACGAATGGCAGATGCAGTTGGACGAGTCGGCGCTGGCCCTCAATCACCTTTCTGCCGATTCGCTGGATGCAGAAGTCGGGCATATCGGGCTGGCTGTTCGTCGCAACGCGGAGGGGCCGTTTAGTTTGGAAGATTTCCGCGGACGACTCATATTGGCCGACAAGCAACTCTTCATGCCGGAGGTGTATGTGGCTACCCCCCATTCGCATTTCCGGGCCACGGACATGAGTATCCATTTCGGCGACTCTGCCCTACTCGACCCTACGTCGCCCGTTTCGTTCCTGATGGAAGACACCCATTTGGAGCCAATCGACCTGGCGCTGTTCGTACCGGCTTTCCGCTCGTTCAAGGGGTATATCGACGCGCGGGCGCAACTCACGGGACAGGTCAACTCGCTCCGCGCCGACGATTTCACGCTCAGCTATAACGGGCAACGTATTCTGTTTGGCGACGTGACAGCGGACGGCCTGCCCGACCTGGCTTCCACCGACTGGTACGCCTATTGCGAAGACCTGTTCGTCAACGGAGCCATGCTGCAGGACCTGATCTCCAACTTGCAGGGCAAACCATTCACACTACCCAAACCCATCGCGCGGCTCGGGGATATGCACTACCGCGGCACACTCTCCGGACAACTGCGCAACCTGACCCTGCACGGCATTTTTACGTCCGCGCTGGGAAATATCACCACAAACGGAACCGCCTCCATCGACTCGACGTACGACTCGTTCGCGTTTGCCGGAGACATCGGTACCAAACGCTTTGCGTTGGGTAAGATGCTTGACAACAAAGACCTCGGCAACGCGGCCTTCTCCTTGCACCTCAACGGCCAACTGCTCGACAGAACGGACTTCAGCGGACTCGTCAAAGCCAATGTGGAGCAACTCTGGTTCCGCGACTACAACTACCGCAATTTGCGGCTCGACGGACGGATCAACAAGCACATTTTTACCGGAAGTTTCACCTCCAACGACGAGAACATCAACCTCGCGGTGGACGGTATAGCCGACTTTTCGAGGGAAGTGCCCGCCTACGATCTCCGGTTTGCACTCAATCATCTGCGTCCGGGCCCGCTCAATCTGTCGGAGAAATATGCCGACTCCGACATGCATTTCCTGCTGACGCTCAAAGCGCAGGGCAAGTCGATAGACACGTTCAGAGGCTTGCTCAACATCGACTCTTTCGCCTTCTACCACAAGGGCCAGACGCTCGATATGCAAACCTTCGACTTCGCGATTAACGCCTCATCCATTCGCCTGACGTCGGACTTTATCAACGCCTCTTTGTCCGGTTCGTACCAACTCTCCACGCTTCCGGCAACGCTTCAGCATATCGTTCACAATTATGTGCCGTCCACCTTTGCGAGCCGCAAATCCCAACAAACGTCCGGCGCACCCAACGACGTAGATTTCTACGTGTATTTCCACGACCTGGCACGGCTTTGTTCGGTGCTGGAATTGCCGGTCACGACTGAGCAGATGCCGACTATCAAAGGCTTTATGCACGAGTCGGATGGCCAGTTGGCGTTACAGGCAGCCTTGCCCGAACTGACAACTGCCAAACAGCAGCGGATAGAGAATATCTCCCTCAATATCGATAATCGCAACGAGCATATCAACCTCGCGCTCGGAGCACGTGTGCGCCATTCGCTCAATCCTGCCTCGCAGAAACTGGGCGACCTCGACCTGTTCCTCGGCGCGCACGCCGCAAGCGACTCGCTCACGGTGGCTTTTGACTGGACGAACATCGACACGATTCACAATGCCGGCGCGCTTCGGCTCACCACCTTCTTCCGGCAATACGCGCGCAAGCCGCTCATCGCGGTACATATCCACCCCACGGATTTCATCCTCGGCGACTCACTTTGGCAAGTGGACAACGCCTATCTGGCTTACTCCTTCGCAGACACGGCCCTACAGGTGGACAACTTCGGGCTGCACAGTTCATCGCAATTGATTAGCGCCAACGGCGTTGCCTCAACCAGCGTCCAAGATACCATCCGAGCCGAGCTGCTCAATATCGACATCGATTATCTGCTCGGCGCGCTTACCGACGTTCATAAGTCCATTTATTTCGGCGGCACAGTTACCGGCTGGGCAACGGCTTACGGCATCTTCCGGCATCCGATGTTCGAGGCCGACGTGTCGATGCTCAATGCCAAACTCAACGGCTCGGAGATAGGAAACGTTTATGCCACCGCCACTCTCGACGAGCGCAACCATGTCATCATAGAGGGC
>Ga0310786_10010194_pt1 | contig 11841 bp, 1 predicted proteins | sample AusTroGonzalo_MG_FD_203881 | JGI IMG/M metagenome (GOLD analysis project Ga0310786, IMG submission 203881) | Bovine rumen microbial communities from tropical cattle in Woodstock, Queensland, Australia - Gonzalo_03 (v2) (version 2) | ecosystem: Host-associated > Mammals > Digestive system >... | reverse complement strand
CGGGTCTGCGACGTTCGCGACTATGCGCTCTTCGTCGTTCCTTACGCCGTCGCCGTCGGCGTCGACCATCGGCGATCCAGAGCCCCACGGATAGAGAACGGGGTCGCATGCCTGGGGCACCGCTATCCAGTCGTATCCGACCGGCGGCTGGCCGTCGCGGGCCAGGATGCCGGAGAACGAGGGGTATATCCACTCGTTGTACCAGGCGTTGAACGTGGACAGCGTCCTCGCGCCGGCACCATTTATGTTCTTCATGTAGAACTGCGCCGAGATGATGTCGCCTGCCTTGCTCTCGAGCCACTCCGTATTGGCCGCATTCGCCGGCGTCGTGCCGAGGAGCGGGTTGAGGCCGTGGAACATCTCGTAGTAGTCGTCCATTCCGTCCGCATCGGTGTCGGCGATGCGCGGGTCGGTCGTCGCGTAGCCCGCGATGGAGATGTCGCTCGCGACCATCATGCCCTCTGTGATCGGGCACATGTACAGCGGGTAGGCGATCTTGCCGCTGGCGGTGGCGCGGTCCCAGGAATGGAGCGGCGGCGCGAAGTAGCCCGCGTTCCTCCATCCGTCGGCTGTCCACAGCTGCTGGAAGCCGTTTCCGCCGTACTTCACGCGGTCGGCAACGATCGTGGCACCAGACTTGAAACGCTTCTTCTGGGCAGTATAGTACGTGTAGTTCGTGACCGACTCGCCCGTGACGTCGTTTATGACCTTGACGACCTTCTTGACGCCCGTCGTGACGGTCTCGTAGTAGACGAATGACCTGCCGTACCAAGCCTCTGCGGCGTTCGCGGCAGTATTCTCGGCGCTGGCGGGGTCGAAGACCGGGAATCCACTGCCCGATCCGCCGGCGGTGGCCTTGCCGAAGCTCTGCGTGTGCTCCGAGAGGAGCGTCCCTGTCGAGACATGGTATTCGCCCTCGGTGAAAAGGCGTCCCATGAGCGGGGTCGTAACGTCGTCGTAGCGGAAGTGACGCATCGCCTGGGTCATGTACTCCTGGTAGTTCTGGAGTCCGTCATGGTCGAAGTCCACGTCGCGCGCCGTACCGAGGAGGTCGTCCCACGAGCGACCCACCTCGGAGTCGTGGGTATCGTCATGCGCGGCGTCGCCGCCCCATGTCGCGTCCATGCCGCCCGCGATGTAGACGAACGAGTTGGTAGGCGTCCAGCCGCTGAACACCCCGTCCGCTATGAACGTTGCGGCGTCGAGCTCGATATTCCCCACCTTCCCGCCGCGCGGGGCGACGACAGTCCTGCCGGGCATCTGCACCGGGACGCCCGCGTGCTGCATCTCCCATCCGTCGGGGATGCCGTCGAGGTCGGTGTCGATCGTGCAGGGGTTCATGCCGCCGCCGCGGTGGCACAGCGTGAGGCTGTTGGTGGCAGGGGTGCCGTAGACGAAGCCGAGTTCCACGTTGACCTGGTGGTCGGAGAACCTGATCGCGTTGTTTGCGAACACCACGCCCCACGTGCCGCCCTCGAGCGCGTCAGTGACGCCGTCGCCGTCGGTGTCTGCGCCGTCGTCGTTCGTGTCGCCGGCGTAGAGGATGCGTCCGTCGTCCGCGGTCTTCGAGCCGTACTTCATGGTGCCGGGGTTAGTCGGGAAGAACTTGTTCCACCATCCCTTGGTCTTGCCGGTGTGGTTCTTGTAGATCGACTCGCAGCCCCTGTACGCGTCGCAGGAGTCGACGCCCGCGAACTCCTCGGCCCAGCTGAGTTCGTCGTCGTCGTGGTCGACGTTGGGCACCTCGGGGTTCTCGTCGTCGGCGATCGGACCCGCGTTCGGGTTGCGGTACATGTAGAGTTCCCATCCGTCCGGCACGGCGTCGAGGTCGGTGTCGGCGCCGTGCGTCGTGACGGGCGCCTTGTCGCTGCCCGCCTGGTTGAACGCCTCGGCGACGGCCTTTGCGATCGTGGCGGCGGCGGTCTCGTTCGTGGAGGCGGACGCGGCGTCGCCTTCGGAGCCGCTATTGGACGTATTGGCCGGGTGGACTACGTTCGGGTTCGTCGTCTTGCGCCTTATGAAGCTCCACATCGTCTCGTTGTTCGCGTTGTATCCGCCGTCGGAGGACGTCATCGGCGAGTAGTCGATGTTGTATGCGAGGCGGTACTTCATGACGAGGTATTCGTCGTAGTTCGAGTACGGGCGGGTGTTGACGGACTTGCCCGTCGTGCTGGCCACGCCCTCCTGCTTCCAGCGCTCCGACACATAGCCGTTCGTGTCGTTCCAGCCTGTCCTCGGGTCGAAGCCAAAGGCGTCGCGCACCTGGTCGTGGACAAGCACGTAGCCGACCCTTTCGTCGGACCCGAGGAGCTGGCCGCCGTCAAGAATCTCGGTGCCGGCGTCAAGCGTGATCGGATCGATCACGACGCGGTCGACCATGTATCCGCCCACGATCCAGCTGTACGGAATCACATTCGGTATGTCCTCGCGCAGGCCGTAGACGACCTTCGTCCGCGCATCGGTCGGGCCCTCGAACTTCGGGGTGAAGCTGAAGGCGTCGGTGACCTCTACCGTCCTGAGCATCTCGTACTTCAGCGTGTCCGTGTTATAGGTGTAGTCGAGGCCGGCCTGCAGGCTCGGCATGACGTAGATGCGGACTCCCTCGGCCGACGGATCGGTCACGGCCTCGCCCGGCTTGATCCAGCACATCGCGTGCCTCACGGCGAAGTACGCCATGAAGTCGCCGTCCGGGTTGTCGTTCTTCGACCCGCTGATCGGGTCAAGGCACATCATGACCTCCCATGCGTCGCAGAGGCGGTCGCCGTCGGAGTCCCAGTGGCAGGGGTTGGTGCCGAGGACAAGCTCTTCGAGGTCGGAGAGTCCGTCATTGTCGAAGTCGTACCTGAGCGGCTTCGAGCCCTCGTACTTCTCGGCGTTGTACGGAGTGCAGGGGTCGAAGCGCTTCATGACCTCGGACGCGGGAATCTCGACGCCCTTCACTATGTTGTCGAGCGTAAAGCGCTCGAACGTGAAGGACTGCCCGGAGCGCGGCTGGCCGGGGTAGAGGCGGTCTCTCTTGCTTGCGGCGTCGATGAGCTTGTTGCCGTTGCTGTCGAGGTCGTTCGGGTGCGCGTCGCGCCACGCGAAGGCCGGCAGCCACACCTTGGCCTGGTACCAGAAGAAGTACTCCCATCCGTCGGGATAGCCGTCGCCGTCCGTGTCCTCAAGCGTCGGATCCATGCGCGGATAGAGGGACGTGCCTGGCTCGGGCGTCCAGAGCACGAGGTCTATTGGAATGGTGTTGGTGACCACGCCTTCCTCGTTGGTCGTCGCATAGCCCTTCTCTATGCTGTCGGCGCTCGTGATCATGTTCGTCCACGCGAAGAGCTCGTCGTCGCTGAAGCTGATGTCGGACTTCGTGACGAGCCAGTCGTTGAGGCCGGTGTCGAAGCCGCGGATCTCCATGCGCGTCGCAAGGTCGATGCCGACTGGGGCGTAGGAGTTGTTGTAGCCGCTGACATTGCCAAGCCTCCCGCTCTGGCTGTAGACGCCCGGCAGCTTGTCCATGTCGGGGTTGTACGCGGCGAGGTCGACGAGGTCCGAGCCTATCGAGACGCCGCCAGTTCCCGACGTCGCGCCGCCAACGAGGCTGAGCAGCTTGCCGCCGCGCCAGACCTTGACGGCAAAGACATCCGGAACGCCGTCGGCGTTTATGTCGCCGCAGTTGTCCTCCTCGCGCCATTCGCGCGAGAAGATCACCTCGAGGTAGCGGTCGGGATACGCAATCGCGTCCTTCTCCGCCAGCGGCAGGACTATCAAATGCTCGACGGGGTCCAACCCTGCCTGCGGCTGTATCTTGCTGAGGACCGGGGTGAAGACCGAGCCTTCGCCCGCCGTGTTCTCGATGAACGCGTAGGCGAAGCTGTCGAAGTTCGTCAGGGCCGTGTTCTCGAACGCCTCGCCCGGATTGGTCGTGAGCGCGCCGTACTGCGTCGGATACCCGGCGCGCTTGGCGAGGACGATGGTGTTCGTGTCGGTCTCGCCCTTTGTAAGGCCGCGCGCGTATATGTGCGCCGAATTGGCCTGGACGGAGTAGTCCCAGGTCTGCGCGAATTTCACGATGTCGCCAAGGCCGCCGTCCGCCTCGACAGTGCCGAGGCCAAGTCCGTCGGCAAGCATGTATGTGCTCGCGACCAGATCGGAAAGCGCGCTGTTGTTGGGCCTGTGCGGATAGAGGTAGAGCCTCTTCGAGGCCTCGACCATGAAGTGCCACTCGTAGAAGTTCGCGCCGCCGTCCTTGTCGTTGATGGTGAGCGTGATCGTCTTCTCGCCGGCGGTGGAGAACTTTGTCGTGTAGGTCCCGCGCGTCACGTCGTTCGTCTTCGACATGGACCCGGGCTGGGAGGAGTTCCACGTCACCGTGAAATTGTTCGTCTCGTCCATGCGGATGTTGTCGGAGACCACCCAGTCGATCGTCACTTCCTGGTTCTGCGACAATGTGACGACGTTCGTCGAGGCCTGGCTCGTCGACTGGTTGTAGGAGATGCCAACGTTGGCCATGATGGAATTGAGCTTCGGGTCCGGGTAGTTGAACACGCCGAAGTCGTACGCGCCCTCGTTGTAGAACTCGTTCAGCGGCACGCCGTTGTCGTTCTTAGTCGTCGTGATGACGACAGCATGGATCGTATACTGCGAATATCGCGTACCGTCCATGCCCGTGATCTTGACGGACATCCTTTCCACGCCGCGCTTGAAGTTCACTTCCACGAAGTCGTTCGTGTCCATCGCAAGCTCAGTGCCCTCGAGCTCGAACGAGCCGAGGGTCGGAAGGTCCTTCTTGACGCCTTCCGTCCTCGCGGTGCGCTCAAGCCACAGCTTGACCGTGAGCGGCCTCTCCGCCGGCACGGAGAGGACTATGTCGAACTTTCCGGATGTCTGCCCTTCGTTGAAGCCGTAGTCGCCGTCCGCGTTGACCGTCGCATTGACGGGAACGACCGAGACGTTGGCCTTGTCGGTGACGGGCACGACTACCCTGTACTCGGGGCCCCAGTCCTCGTCAGAGAGGTTCGACACCCAGTATCCGTTTTCGTCCCCGTACGGGACGCCGCCCTCCCAGTTCACGATGTCGCTGCGCTCCACGCCGGAGTCGAGGATGGCCTTGATCATGTCCTTGTCGAGCATCTGGACCGCGACCTCGTTGTCTCCGATCGACGTGAACACGTAGTTGGTCGTCGCGTAGCCGGCCTTGGTCGAGCCGACGGTTATGCGCGTGTCGACCAGCATTCCGTTCGGATTGTAGAACGACCACTTGACGATGAACAGCCCGTTCGTGAACTCGCTTGGCTCAGTTCCGGTGGTGATCCAGCTTATGAGCTTCTCGTTCTCCGTCACCGCCAGCCTGCGGTCCGCCGCGACGTCGTCGACGTCGATCCTGAGCGTAATCAGGTTGTCCGCCGGAACCGGGGCGGGGAGCGTCGCGTTGTTGGTCACCGCATACCCTCCGACGTGCATGCTCTTGCCCGGCTTGCCCGCAGGGGCGACGTTCGCGCAGACAAGGTATGACGTATCTGAAGCATATTCGGCAACTATCCTGCTCTCTGAATAAGTCTGCTCGCTGCACAGGACAACCTTGAACGTTGGTGTGCTGGGTCCATCATTTAACTTTACGTTGATTGTCGCATTGGTTTGTCCTGGATTAAACGTGACACCAGACGACGACTTGCCGGGGAGAACCACGCATCCGCCCGAAAGACAGTTCGTGGCATCCGCATTGATCGGCAAGATGAACGCATACATCTCCGAATCGTTATTTGGAGGGTCGAAGCTGACGAAAAGCTGAACTTCGCTGTCCTCCGGGTATACGTGGTTCCAGTCGTCATAGCTGTTCCTCACAGTAATCTTGTCTGGGTCGTGCACAGTAACGGTCTTATTAAAGGTAGATGTTTCGCCATCAGGGTTCGTCACCGAAACGGTAGCGGTAAAGACGCCAGCCTGCGAATACTTCACGCCAGATATCTTAAGCACGCCGTTCGTTGGCGCATAATAGCCGACGTCCACCTTCGACCCCTTGCCGCCGATGCCTCGTTCCCACACGACGTGGTACAGGTTTGTCCCCGACGCAAGGACGTCTGCGAACGCCTCGTCGTCGAGGTAGCGTATGTTGCGGCACGAGTCGTCAATCTCGATCACGACGTTTTCTAGCTCCATGCCCGCAGTCGGGGGGTCGAAATCCACCTTCTTGATCGTGGGCGCGGCGGGATCTACATACACAATGCCCTCATGCCTTTCCGATGGCTTGAAGTAGTCGCTTGCGTCATCTTCCTCTACCGACACGACCTTGAACTCGATTCCATACGCTTCATCAATCGTATACTTGGTGGCACCCAGAGGGTAGACATAGAGGAACTTCTCGGTATCGTCCACCTCGAATACAACGTTCGTGACCATCTCGCGCCAGCTGTTTGCGCCGCCGTCCTGCGTCGAAACCGCCACAAGGTGGTTCGAATAGGTCCCGAACACGTCCTCTCCGTTGATGAACGGCTTTAGCGTCACCGTCACCCTGTTGGTGAACGGCTCGGACAGCGCAACCGACATCTTGACGGGATACCCCTTATCCTTGTAGTCGCCGGTCGCCTGCTTGTATGTCTGCGTATCCGCGTCGGCGCCAAACGTTATGTCTATGGACGGCTTGTCCGGAGGCCCGACCTGCACCCAGCGCCTGACCGAAGTGTTGAGAACCCCACCAGCGACGTCGTAGACATTCGTCGGATAGCTCGCCATGTAAACCCACGTACCCTGCCCTGCGGTTCCCGTTGCCTTGAGGGAGAAGGCCTGCTGTCTGTCGCCGGTCGCTATGGTGATCTTCTGTATCTTGTGTCCGTCGACGTCGCCCGGTTCCGCGTTCCTGCTCGGTATGGTGATAATGCTGTCGTCGTGAGACCATATATACATGATGGTCGCACCGCCTTCATCTTCCTCGTACTGCGCCGTTCCGTCTACTACGATCATAGGCGAGCCGACCTTTCCGACGGAGTCCTCCTTCCTCTCGGTAATGACGCGCCAGATGTACGGATCCGCCTCCGTGCCGGCGTGGCTTTCGCTGTCGTAGTACTTTTTGTCGAAGTCGATCGTCCTCATGTATACATCCTGGGGCGAGGACCTCGGTTCGCCGAATTCGTCATTATAGTCTCGCGGCGGATAGTCAGACCCAACCTCCGCCCAGATGTCATCCGAGATGTAGCTGAATATTGGGTTTCTCGGACTGCCTGTCCTGCTCATGATCCCGGATGCATTTCGCACCATGAGCGTTTCGCCGGCGCCGTCCAGGACAGCCGGCTTCCAGTTCGAGTTCAGGAGCTTCATCGGCAGGGCGAGGTCTCCGGGCTTGACGGTGTATTCGAAGAGGAGATCCGTGTAGTACAGATGCGGCCGCTGCGTGGTGCCGGTCACGGTGTTTACCGTCGAAGTGCAGGTCACCAACCTCGCCCACCGGTATCCGCCGCCGACGGAAAGACCCAGCTCCGGGGCTATGGACGACGTACTGAACCAGTCGTAAACCGTGTTGCCGTCGTACTCGGCGTTGACAAGTCTGACGCGAATCGTGACGGTCTCGTTTATGACATGCGGGGTGTCTTCGTTCGGATACGTCTTCCCGCCGTTCATGACCGAGTACGGGAACGACTGGAGCACATCAATCGACACAATGTCGCCGCCGTGTGCGAGTGCCGCCACGCCCACTACGCACGCCATTGCCACCGCTTTCAGCGTCTTTTTTGTCATTTTCATTATTTCCTACCTCTTTTTTGTTCTGAAATTCGTCGGCGAGCCTCGTCGCGGTCACGCCTAAGCTGTTCCTGGTTTGCCTTCCTGATCTTTGCCGAAAGCGACTTCTCCTCCGCCTCGAGCTCGGAGCGGCGCACAGGATCGGATACACCCCTCTCCAGCTCGCCAACCACCTCGCGCAGCCTGCCGTCGAGTTCCCTGCGCGCCGCCTCGACCGCAGGCTCGGCGCGGCCGAGCTCCGGGACTTCGGCCTTCACCGTATCGTCGCCGCACCCGGCGAAAAACACTGAAAGGCACAATATGGAGGCAAGCCTAGTAGTCATTGTGCGCCTCCCATGTCCTGTCCCATGTGTTCGTCGTCTTCAGCATGCTCGGATCGCGCATGAACGTGCCGTGATTCAGATCCCACTTGTAGCCGTATGTCGAGTCGGGATACTTCCACCAGCCGTATGCGTATGCCGGAGAGGCGGTAGACATTGGATCGAGCACCTCGATGCGCGCGGCAAAGGGATTGGGGCCATCTGGGGCACCGAAGCTGTTCGCGTCGAAGACGAACGACGCCATCGGCCAGAAGTTGCTCTCGACGTTTATGTTATAATCCGAATAGCTGCCCTTGATAAGTGACATCTTGACCTTGAACGTCTCGCTCGTCCAGTTGCGTGAGCCGACAACGTCGCTCTTCTCTCCGCCGAGACCCTGCAGGCGGTTTGGCGGGCGGGTCTTCGCGGCGACGTTCTTATTCGTGATCATCATCGAGAACGTGTAGATCCTGTTTGTCACGGGTGTGGGCCAGGATCCGGTGACGTCCGGACTCCGCCGCACCTCGCCCGCCACCGGCGCCGTAGTCCCAAAGAACTCACCGAAGCCGCCGAGCACATCCCATGCGTCGCTCGTCGGGTCTATGTCGAACCAGTAGCGCTCCTTGAGGGACAGGTAGCTGCGCCTGGCAGATGTCGAAAGCCCGTCGTAGAAGAAGCAGTTCGTCGATATCTCCGTCCCCTCGAATTTCTCGCCGTTCGCCATTCCGCCGATCAGCCAGTTCATCACGGCCGGCGTATAAGGATCGGCCGGGTCGAGTTGTCCGCGCACAAGAACTTCCTCGTCCGGCTTAGCCGAGGCCCGCAGCGTCGCGCTATTCCTTGCGTCCTCCGCGAAGGCGTATGTCCACACGTTTGTACGCGCAGTGCCAACCGAGCGCACCGCAGCGGAAGCGACATCGTTCGTGACGTCGCGCATAAGCGCTGCGAGCTGATACCATGGCGCCGTTTCAAAGACAATGTTCGTCGTAGTGCCCTGCGGGACGACAATCGTTTTGGCAGCTACACGATCCTCGCCATCGACGATCCAGACGAGGTTGCCAAGTGTGGAAAGCGACAGCCACACATTCGTCCCGCTCGGCGGTAGGAACCAGTCAGACGGAATCACCTGATTACCGTTAATTCTGCCGGGCGTCATGTCCATCACGTCGTTCCAGTCCGACGGCAAGGCTCCTGCGTTTTGGAACACGCCCGACGACTTGGCGGCGGCATTCGTGTCCGCGCCGACGAACTCCCATGTGCCGCCGACAAGTTTCTCAAGCTGCGCCACGACATTGGTGCCGAGCTGGTTTTTGGAGTAGCGTCCGGTGCCGATCTTGCTCTGAACCACGACCTGCTGCTCGATTATCCCGGACGGCCTTATGAGCTGGAAGCCGTACGAGTTCGCTCCCCCGCAGGTGCTGGCGGAACTGCTCCAGAATGCGTCGGCGTCTGGATGGGCCGCCGTCGGCGCAGTCAGCGACAGGAACGCGAAGTTCGGGTCGCCGCCCGTCGCATCCTTCGTCGACGGGACGTCTTTTGTGACCCCCAGCGAAGCCAGGAACACCTGGTACCCCCACACGTCGTAGCGGTAGATGCGCCAGCCGGTCATGTCGTAGCCCGCCGGGAAGCAGACTTCGATGAACTGCTTCGCGTTGCTGCCGTCGGAATCGGAGAAATTGACCTCGTTGAACCACGCACGGCCCGGCGAGACTGTGTCAAGCACCGTGAACGGCGAAAACTTCGCGTCCGGCTTCCCGTTCGGATCGTCGAAGCCCTGGTACCACGAGGGCATCTGCCACTGCTGGGCCGTTATATGGCTCGTGTGCGCATCGCCGCCCTTGTCCCAGTACTTCACTGTCAGATAGTACTGGACCATGCCGTAGCCGAGGTCGGGATCGGCCTCAAGCGGACCTGCAAATGAAAGCGGGGTCGTGCTCATAGAGCGGAAGACGAGGTTCGTCCCCTCTGCCGGCTCCAGCAGAATATCGAGCACCGCACCGTCGGTCTCCTTCCAGTTGGCATAGCCCCAGGGCTCGGCCTTCGGATAGATGCTGAGGAGAACCTCCGGGATGCGGCTCAAATCGACCTCGTCGCTCAACCCCGTCACCTCCACCTCGGCCTGGAAGCCGAACTGTTCGTTGAGAAGCGGCTGCTGGTCGCGAGAAGCGATGTTCGCGATTGCCGTGCGCTCGGAAAGCCCCATTCTAAACGGCCTTACGAAATCAAGCCTGAAGCCGACCTCGGGCTTGACGCGCTCGCGGATGACGATCTCGTCAACAAGCACACGCACGGGGGAAGCCGGCAGCACCGCGGCAGAAGCGGGCTTCATGGTGTAGTCTGGCATGATATCCGGGACATTGGCGACGCCGAGGCGAATTGCCGCAAACCCCTGCTCGTCGGCGAGCTTCACCGTGTGGCGCGTATACGACGCCGAATCGACCAGCACGTTCGTTATCGCCGTCCAGCTCGCGCCCTTCTGCATATCGCCGGTCTTCGCGCCCCAGACGGTTATGTAGCTCGTCTTGCCCACTTCGTACGCCCGTGCGCGGAAGGCTATCTCGCCGACATTGCGGTTGTTGAAAGTCGGACTCTGTATGAACGGGTCGTTCATTGTGTAGTCGTTCGCATTGCCCGTCACGAGCGAACCGGTGGCGAGCGTGTTGTTGAGAACGCCGGCCGCGCCCTCCTTGGAGTCGTCGATAGCCGCATACTTGTTGCCCTGGCCGTCGTTCCAGCCGGTCGTGAGGAAGTTCCACCCCCACCATGAGTGCGAGTCGAACGCGGGCTCATCGTAGCAGTACACGTCCTTTATCGTGAGAGCCGCCCAGTTCGGGTCGTACTCGCCGTGCGCATACGCCTTGCGCACCTTGTTCTGCGGAATTACGAGACGGAAGACGCCGTTCGACGGCGTGCGAAGGCCGTAGTAGTACGACTTCGTGCCGCTCTCGCCGGCGGTGAACGTCCAGTTCGTGAGCGGCGTCCAGCCAGCCTTGTCCGCCGGGTCTTCAAGGTGCCCGTAGAGGTAGCTGAGCGCACCTGTCCACACCTGAAGCTCAAGCACGGCATCCTCGCCGGCGTCGCAGTAGTCGAAGATGATTGCGCCGAGACCGTTCATGTACGGGGATCTTATGCCGATGGACGACTCGGACGACTCAGCGCGGCGCGGCGCAAGCAGCGCGACGCGGTTTGTGGTCGGCTTGCTGCCGGTGGTCGTGTCTACGCGGTTCGATACCCACGCTCCTGTGTAGTAGAAGTCGTCGGCATAGCCATAGCTCGTCGCCGCGTTTGTGGACGAGCCCGACTGCCCGCACCACTGCGTCAGCGTGATGTCGTCAATGACGATGTCCGTCCTTATGTCGTCCGGTTTGCCACTCGACGCAAACTTGACATAGCTCGGCTTCGTTGACTGGAGCGTTAGCTTGTGAGGATTGCCACTGCTGAAGGTATCGACGGAAATGTTGGTCAGGCACGTCCATCCCGACGAAGTGCCGACAGGCATCGTGTATACGCCCACTTTCTGCACGATATTGGTGTCTGCGATAAGCCCCCAAGGGTCTCCGGAGAGTTCTATTGCGCGCCCAGGATCCTTTGCCCAGTATTCGCCGATCTTGCCCCATTCGGACGAATACTCCGGATCGGCCAGCAGAGGCACGGTCTCCTTCCAGCGTTTGCCGCCGGCAGCCGGCAGCGCATCGCCAGATATCGCCACCGTCTTCCCTTCATAGATTCGAGGATACAGCACCCGTCCCGGACAGTTCTTCATCAGAACGCCAAAAGTGCCGTATCTTGTAACCGGGCTCGAGTCCTCGCAGCCAATCTG
>Ga0310786_10010192_pt1 | contig 11842 bp, 11 predicted proteins | sample AusTroGonzalo_MG_FD_203881 | JGI IMG/M metagenome (GOLD analysis project Ga0310786, IMG submission 203881) | Bovine rumen microbial communities from tropical cattle in Woodstock, Queensland, Australia - Gonzalo_03 (v2) (version 2) | ecosystem: Host-associated > Mammals > Digestive system >... | reverse complement strand
CTTCCGAAACACTGAACGCACATCAGACTAACCAGATGGAAAGTGCTCCATTGCGGCTGCAAAAAAATCAAATAAGAGATATATACTCCAAATGCCAAGTAAATCCCAACACCTACTCTCTTGGAAATAGTCAAATGATAATGCTTAACAATGTAACGGTAAACAAAAGTCCCGCATATATAGAACAAAAGAGGTACAGCTGAAAATAAAGCGACATCTGCAGAGCTGTCTGCGAAAATAAACGGGCAACTGGTTGCAAAAATCATATATCCGCCAGCATATAGCCCTGGGATTAAAGCATATATAATAAAGTAAGAGTTTTTCAGAATTATCTTATAATCCTTAAACAAATCCTTTGGTGAAAACCTAAATATTGGTGTAATTTTCTTTTTCTCAGGGCATGAATAGAAAAAAATCAATCCGAGAATTTGAGTAATCATCAATACGAAGAAAGATAATCTCCAGTTTCCGATTTCTGCAAAAAGAGCACCAACGAAAGGAGAAATAATCCAAGCAACCGGTTGATACAATTCCAAAAGCCCAACCACTCCCGCTTTTTCTTTTTCGTTAAACAAATCATTGATGATACTGAGCGAAACAACATAGATAACACTCGCTCCGATCGCCTGAGTAAATCTCATGCAGATAAAAAACGGAAGCCCTGTGGAAATGAAACATCCGAAATGTCCGATCGTAGATAAAATTAAAGCAGGAATGATAACCGCTTTGATTCCGCAGAAATTGATAAGAGGTCCGCTGAGAGCTCTTCCGAAAAACTCACCGATCAGATGAGCAACGATAGTCATCTGCATCATTTCATTAGTAGTCTGCAGATCAATCGCCATATGCTTCATGCTCGGAATATAAATACTGACAGACGCGGAGGTTATGACATTCATAAGTAACAAAAAGATAGCTATCCTACGATTAGATAACTCTCCGTTACTCTTCAGAATTGTACTTCCTAATCTCTCAATAAAATGCTTCATATTCTAAACAAACGATCCATACCCCGAATTAATAAACGCTTTCTCCACTTCTTCTCTGCAAATTTTAAAGGATTCTTGCACAGACTGCACTGTTGTGTTTACCACAATATAGGTTTTATTGCAAGTTAAAGGTGCAATTTCTCTGGATTTATCCTGGTCATCACGAAGCTTCATGTTGTTGAAAACTTCCTCAAAAGACGTGTTTTGATCACCTAAATCCGCCAGTCTTCTCTTCGCTCTTTCTTCTAAATCCGCCGTAATAAACAATTTACAACAAGCGTCAGGCGCAATCACTGTTCCGATATCTCTTCCATCAAGCACAACCCCTTTATCTCTGTATAAATCGATAAAATCTCTCTGTAGACGCGTCATTATCTCACGAATCTCTGGAATTTTTGCGACATTTGAAGCTTTTACTCCATTCTCTGAAGATCTCAGCTGATCGTCTGAAAATTTATCCCTCATATCCAAAAGTTCATTTATGCTCATGCTCTTCAACTTTTCTAAAGAAACATTTGCAAAAGCAATCGTACGGTAAAGAACTCCTGTATCAAGGTAGATAAAACTAAAATGGCTCGCAATCATACGAGCCAAAGTGCCTTTCCCGCTTCCCGCAGGACCGTCTATAGCAACAACAGGTTTCATTTATTCAAGCCCAGTTCTATGTCCTTTCCATCGTATCTTACTCCGGTGATTAACAACAACGGACATGCCAAACAAATTGACGAGAATGTACCGAACATCAAACCGAATAAAATCGGGAAACAGAAATCAAAAATAACCTTTCCACCGAACGCACACAACGCAAACAGAGATAACACGGTAGTAACCGAAGTTAACACTGTACGAGACAGCGTTTCGTTAATCGCTTTGTTTAATAACTCAACTAATGTAAGACTGCGGTAAACAGCCATGTCTTCACGAACTCTGTCGAACACAACCACTGTGTCGTGAATCGAATAACAAGCTGTCATCAACAATGCAACAATGGAATTCGCGCTGAATTCAAAGTAATGGCAGATCGAATACAATCCCATCAGAATTACACAGTCATGCGCTAACGAAACGACACCACAAACCGCGAACTGCCATTCGAATCTCAACCAGATAAAAATCAAAATCGCTAACAGCGAAATTATAACCGCAATCATTGCGTTATTAACCAATTCCGCTCCGACTTTTGGTCCTATCTTTTCTATTTTTCTGTATTCGACAGCATCTCCCAATGTTGCTTTCACTTTCTCAATAGAAGCATTTTGAGATTCCTGAGTTTGATTCTGCGGGCTTGGAATTCTGATCAAAACATCATTCTTCGCACCAAATTCCTGAAGATAAACTTCACCGATGTCCAACTTCGTGAGCTTGTCACGCAATTCTCCAAGGTTTGCTTCCTTCTGGGTTCTTATTTCCATCAAGAAACCGCCTCGGAAATCGATTCCGAAATTTAATCCGTTAAAAATAAAAGCTCCGATACTTATCAAAACCGTAAGAATCGAAAAAATATAAGTAAATTTCCTAAACGAAACGAAATCTATCTTTGTATCGTGAGGTATAAGTTTATAAAATTCCATAATCCTTCCCCTTTCTTACATAGGAATCTTTACTGCATACTTTAATCTCAACAAAGTCGAGACGATATACCTGGTCAAAGTCGTTGCTGTGAAGAACGATATAACTGTTCCGAGAATCGTGGTGATAGCGAAGCCTTTCACAGGTCCTGTACCGAAATAGTACAAGCATGTCATACCGATAATCGTGTTAAGGTTGGTGTCGACGATCGAAGTCATCGCCAAATCATATCCTTTCTCAACAGCCTTGATAAACTTATCACCTTTTCGGATATACTCTTTGATTCTCTCGTTAATCAGAACGTTAGCATCCACTGCAGTACCAACCGTCAGAGCTATACCTGCTATACCAGGAAGAGTTAAAGTCGCCTGCAAACAGGACAATCCCGCGATCAACAAAATGATGTTCACGGTAACCGCAATATTTGCGATCATTCCGAAAGATGAATACCACATGTACATAAACACGAGAACGAATAATCCTGAAATCAAAGTCGCAACAATTCCTGACCTAATAGAATCCGCTCCCAAGTCAGGACCAACTGTTTTTTCCTCGATTACGTTTAACGGAGCTGGTAACGCACCTGCTTTCAGCAACACTGCCAAATCTTGAGCCGTTTCCGCCGTGAAGTTTCCGGAGATAATACCATGACCTCCCGTAATTGCACTTTTGATTACAGGAGCACTGATAGATTTGTTATCCAACAAGATTGCAAATCGTTTTCCGATATTCGCTTTAGTCGCCTCTGCGAATTTTCTCGCTCCAATCTTGTTAAATGTAAATTCCACCGCCGGGTTATGATATTCATCATGCCCTAAGTTAGCCGAAACCAAAGTTTCACCCCCGACTAAGGCTTGCTTTTTAACAGCTATATATCCGCCTTCTTCAGATTCAACATACATACTTCCGATCGGAGCAATCGCACCTTTTTTATCCGTAACTTCTTTCGCCGTGTCATCAACTAAATGGAAGGTCATCTTCCCGGTACGACCCAACATTTCTTTAACCCTGCTAGGATTCTGCTCCCCCGGAATCTGCAACAGAATTCTGTCATCTCCCTGCTTTTGAATATTCGGCTCACGAGTTCCTGTATCGTCAACTCTCTTACGAACACTTTCAATACAACGATTTACAGCTTCAGCTTTTTTCGTTTTTACTGCCTCCTCTGTCGGAGTCATGGTCACGTGAGCTCCTACAATATTAACCTTGAAATCTGAATCGATCGCAGCAAGAACCGTTCTCGCCTTACCAACCTTCGACGAATCCTTCAGATCGAACTCCACGCTTTTCGCTCCCTTTTCAACGGTTTTAGGGAAGTTCGCTGCATAAGGAACTTTCTCTTTTCTCAGAGTTTGACGAGCATAGTCCAACATCTGATTCAGATAATCATGTTCGACAGCATCTAAATCTACCTCTAACAAAAGGTGGGCACCACCTCTTAAATCAAGTCCGAGACTAACCTGCTTGTTCGGCAGAAAACTCGGCAAATTCATTACAACACTCTTCGGAAGAATATTCGGAATCGAAAACAAAACTCCGAAAACGCACACACACGCTATTAATATCTCCTTCCACTTCGGGAAATCCATTTCTGTTCCTCCTATTTACTTTTCTCTTTAGATTTTGATTTAGCTGTTTTCTTTACAGCTTTATTCCCCTCATCTTTCTCCTCGACTTTCCCCAAGGAACTGTTTTTGTCGAGAAGATTTGTGATGGCTCCCTTCAAAATACGGATACGAACTCCCTCCGCGATTTCAAAAGAAACCTCATCTTCGCTAACCACCTTGTGAACTGTTCCGATAATCCCACTGGCGGTAACAACTCTGTCACCTTTTTTCAATCCAGAACGCATTTTTTTCTTTTTTGCTTCCTGCTTCTGCTGTGGACGTATCATAAGAAAATAAGCTGCCAAAATTATCAATAATAACGGAGCAAAACTGCCCAGCACTGATGGCTGAGATTGAGGAGCCCCCTGTTGAGTTGGAACTGATGTAGTTGTCTGAGTATTATTCATTAAAAATCTCCTAAATTTCACCTATATATTTTTCTGGATTCTCCGGAGTATTATCTTTCATAATCTCCAGATGCAATTGAGGCTGAGAAACATCTCCCGTCTTCCCTACCGAACCGATCTTTTGTCCCGCTTTTATCTTAGCGCCTTTTTTCACGCTCATATCTTTCAAATGCGCGTACGATGATATCAAGCCGCCCTTATGTTGCACAACAATAACATTTCCAAAGGATTCATCGAGATTATTTCCTGCGTAAAGCACTTCACCATCCGAAATGACCTTCACTGTTGTCCCTGCCGCCGCTTTTATGTTAATACCATCGTTAGGAATGCCATCCAGATTCTCTCCGAACTTGGAAATCACTTTCCCATCAACAGGTTTAACCATTTTTCCAGATGACGCAGGAGGATCCTTCTTTATTTTCGCGCCGGTTGCTGTAGAAGTAACCTTTGGCGATAACAAATCCCTCGCCTGCTGATCGAAACTGTGTTCTGGTTGCCCGACCTTGCGAGGCTTCTTCTCAGGTTTAGCAGGACTCGTCCCTATCATCTTTTCAAATTTTTCATCCAGCTCTTTCATATCTTGCTTCTGATTTCCGCGAAGATCCACTGGAGAATAAAGCGCCTTCTGTTCTTGAGTTTCCATCTCACCTTCAACTGGTAACTTCAGAACCTGTCCTTTGCGAACATTGTACGGCATTTTAATGTTATTGACCTTGGCCAAACTCATTGGATCGATATTAAATTCATTCGCAATATCGAACAAAGTTTCGCCACTTCGAACTGTATAAGTATTGTTAATAGAGCTCGTCGTTGCAAAACCTCCAATCCCCTTGTCTAACTTTATTTCGACTGGAGACAGAGCCGCTCTTTCACAAGCTATTAACAAACACAGAGACCCCAGTAAAACCTTACGCATTTGTAGAAAAGATCTCCTCTAATTCTCTAAAACAACCCAAATGTTCCTGACGATTCTGCAAAGGAGTAATTGTTATATACTTTCCTTGCTCAAGCAGAACCAAATCCGAATTATCACTGCTTGGTTTTTCGACATATTTCGCCCTGAGCCAGTAGTAAGCATGGTCAACTGGATCCATTCTTTCATGAATATTCCAACTGACTTCCATCTTTCCTTGAGTCGCGATACGAATTCCTTTTACTGCATCCAAAGCGACATCCGGAAAGTTAACATTCATGCAGACTCCATCCGGCCAATCGAAAGACATCAATTTTTTGATAATCTCCTGCAAGAAATAATCGATAGTTGGAAACTTGATCGGGCATACTGATTCCGAACAATCCTGACTTACAGCGATCGAACGAATATTTTGAGAGCTGGCAGCAAAAGCAGCACCTATTGTTCCCGATAACCCAATAAAATCTCCGATGTTGGATCCATGATTAATTCCAGAAAGAACTAAATCCGGCTTTTTATCTTTCAAAATCTGACCAAGAGCAACGAATACACAATCCGCAGGCGTTCCTGACACAGAAAACTTTCTCGGAGAAAGTTCCTTAACTCGCAAAATATCGTCGAAAGTAACAGAAAAACCCTTTCCGCTTTGCCCTACTTCCGGAGCAACTACCCAGACATCAGGTGTAATATTATTCGCGATTTTCTCTAACGCCTTTATTCCATTTGCATGAATACTATCGTCGTTAGTAATAAGTATTCTCATTTTAGATAAAGGTTTTGTTTTACTTTTCATTTTTTATCTCCTCTATTCCTCCCATATAAGGGATCAATGCATCCGGAATCCTCACGCTTCCATCCGCTCTCTGGTAATTCTCCAAAATCGCAACAATCGTACGACCAATCGCTAATCCCGACCCGTTCAATGTCGCGACATAACCTTTTTCTTTATCGCCCTTATAACGAGCGCTCATCCTTCGAGCCTGGAATTGTCCGCACAAAGAACAGCTCGAAATCTCTCTGTAAGTATTTTCGCTCGGCAACCAAACCTCCAGGTCATAAGTTTTTTGTGCCGAAAATCCCATATCACCTGTCGATAACATCATTACTCGGTAAGGTAACCCCAATTTCTGCAGAATCGATTCTGCCGCGCCAGTCATACGCTCAAGTTCTTTCTCCCCTTCATCAGGATGAACTACGCTGACCAACTCAACCTTACTAAACTGATGATTACGAATCATTCCGCGAGTATCACGCCCCGCCGCTCCTGCTTCAGAACGAAAACAAGCCGAAAAAGCCGTAACTCTGATCGGCAACTGCGCCGCAGGAATCATTGATTCGCGGAACATGTTCGTCAAAGGAACCTCTGCCGTCGGAATAATCCATCTGTCATCTGTGGTGTGAAAAGAATCCTCCGCAAACTTCGGCAACTGCCCAGTTCCAAACATACACTCAGGCTTAACAAGAAACGGAACTGAAATTTCTTGATATCCGTAATTCTGAGTATGATTATCCAACATGAAATTCTTGAGAGCACGCTCCATCTTCGAGATAGCTCCCTTTAAAATCGTAAATCTGCTACCGGAAACTTTCGCTGCGGTCTGAAAATCTATCAATCCCAAATCCTCACCCAACTCGTAGTGATGTTTCGGTTTAAAATCAAACTCAGGAACTTCTCCGACTATACGAACGCACTTGTTTTCTGTTTCATCCTTTCCGACCGGAACATCAGCCAAAGGAATATTCGGAAGTGATGATAAAACTCTTGTTAACTCACTCGAAAACTTTTCTTGCTCTTGCTCGAGCGAAGCCATTTCGCTTTTCAAATTCGTAGATTCTTTCTCTAACTCAGACGCATCTTGCTTATTCTTTTTTGCGACTCCTATTTGTGATGCAATTTCGTTTCTTCGAGCTTGAATCGATTGTATCTTCGAAATAATTTCACGATTTTTCTTATCAAAACCCAACACTTTTTCAGAACATGGCTCTGAATTTCTATTTATCATCGACTTATCAAAAAGATTCGGATTCTCTCTGACCCACTTTATATCGAGCATACTTACCACCACATAACAGAATGCATGGTAGGTTAGCATATTCGCGGAAGAAAAGCAAAACGAATCCCGTTTCAATATTGAACTTTCAGGAGCTTTAATAATCACAAAAAAGCTCTGTAGGTTATATTCCTGAAATGCTCTCGTAATTTAATTACTCAATAAAAATCTTTACGAATAATTAACCAATCTCTGCGAGAATTCATTAGATTTTTGTGATAAGGAGCACGTTATGAATTGGTTTGCCAAAATGATATTTGACGGGGGGGGGTAAGAATCTAAAAAAGCTCATAAAATCAAGGGGTTATCTCTCTAAAATTTTAAACAATCTAAAATATTTTCCTCAATTATTCACCAAAAAAGTTAAGAATTTTTACAAAAAATTAACCTTTGCAGCGTATGATAGAACAGGGAAAGAAGGCGCTCGCGCCACCCGCAGATTTTGCAATTTATTATCCTTAATTCGAGAGTTTCGCACCGATCTAAAATTCAATCTTCTGAATTCCAAGGGATCAATCCTAATCGAATTCGCCGTCTGCATGCCTGTGCTGATCATTTTGCTGTTTTATATTCACGATCTTTCAAAATTAAAGCGATATTACGATCAAACAGAATTCGTGGCTCAGCAATTCGTAAATATAATTCAAAATATTTCGCAGAAACGAGAGGATAAAAAAATAAAGATTGACGATATAAAACACGCCGCAACACTGGCATATTTAAGCATGTATCCCGGAACAACAATGTATAGAGTCGGTAAAGCGGAAGCTCGCCATATTCTTTCTCATGCTCCTCGTTTAAATATTTTCTGCGTAAAAGGAGAGGAAGGAGGAAAGGCTTCTTGTCGATGGGTTAAGCGATTTTTGGGAGAAAATATGGATACTCCAAAGGATTGGAACCATGCTGCTAACGCCGGCAGTGATGCGCTAACTACTGTTCATACAAATGTCAATGTAGAACCATCCTATATTCACCCAAAATTAAAAATAGAAAAAGATGAAGTGAAAGTCATCGTAGAAGTTAACCTTTTCAATGCGAGCCATGTAATGAATCCAAACGATTATGTGGAAAGCGATAAACAAGAAACTTTGGCCAAAAAGGCTTTCAAATGCTTGCTCGCTATACCTAAGCCCCTTATGAAAAATGCAAACGATACTGGCGGTTGGTATTTTGATACAGTAGTGGTTTTTACCCCAAAACCTGGATTATTTGACCCTGACAATCCGCCTCCAGTTGGTACTTGATTTTGAAGAGCTCGTTCTATATTCCAGATTTTCTGTTATATGAGCAAAAGGATTATGTGATTCTGATCTACCGTTAAATTTGTTAAATTAAACCGTCTTTTACTCGAGATCGTCCCTGAACAATGTATGCGGGATCGATTTCATCGCATCTAGTACTTTCGGCGTTGGAGAAACGAGAATTTTTTCATTTGCTTTCAACCAAACAGGAACATCGTCCATGCTATTTCCGGCATAATCGAATCCACCTTTCTGAAACACCTCTACCAACTTTGCTGCTTTATTCTTTCCGATGAGATTTACTTCCTGATCGCTAGCGAAAACTCCGTCGAAGATTTGCAAATGATCAGCAATTTGATTGGCATACTTCCTCGTGGAGCCAGTCGCCAAATAGATTTTGCATCCCTCAGACCTTTTCAGAGTAAGGTATGAAAGAAAACTAGAATTATACGGCAGATTCGAAACATCTATTTCTGTTTCTTCTGCAACTCTATATTTAAGATACTGAATACCTCTGAAACACCAAACAGCTAACCGAAAAACATTGACGAAATTTTTCCGAACAAACTTCTTCGCAGCATCTATCGAGAGATCAGTGTCTATCAGAGTCCCATCAAGATCTACACAGATGACTCTCGCGCCAGCCTTCACAATTAAGCCTTTTTAGAGACACTCACCATCGCAGGACGTAACAACCTGTCGTGATACTTATAACCTGTCTGAAACACTTTAACCACAGACCCTGCAGGATGCTCGGCATCTTCGACTTCACACATCGCCTGATGAAACTCATGATTAAAAAGATCTCCCGCAGAAACTTCTACGCGAGAAACCCCGTATTTTTGGAAAGTAGAAAGCAATTCTTTTTCGCAGATCGAAATCCCCTCAAAATAAGCTTTCAAATTGGGATCAGCATCGATTTTACTTTGCACTGGTGCCTTACCCTTGTTGATTCTTTCAAAATTATCCAAAACCGCCAGAAGATCGCGGGCGAAACTCTTGTTTGAATATTTCACCGCTTCATCTTTTTCTTTTTCAAGACGCTTTCTTAAGTTTTCAGATTCGGCTGTTTTACGGAGCAAAGTATCTTTCAAAGCTGCGATTTGCTCGAGCAACTCCCCTTTAGGATCTTTCTCTTCCTCAGAATTTTCGGAAACCTGTTCAGAAACCTCCTCTGAAACCCCTGCTTCTTCCTTTAAATCCTCGGTCTTCTTTTCCATAATCCAGCCTCTTCTCAAAAATTACTTCTCAGATTCATCCCAAAATGCTTTTACAGGACGTGGCCTGCGGTTCTCATCAAGCGCCACCATTATAAAGGTTCCCTTAACCGCGTGCAACTCTTCGCTACACCCTTTTCTGCGGATAGTAACGTAAACATTTAAAGTCATGGATGTGTTTCCGATCTTCTCGATTTCAGCGTATACAGAAACCTCATCTCCCACAAAAATAGGAGTATCAAAAGTGACATTATTAATCGCTTTCGTAGCGATAGATCCACGAGCCAAACGAGCAGCAATACTTCCTGCCGCAATATCCATCAACGACATAATCCACCCGCCGAAAATATCTCCCCAAGGATTCGTATCCGCCGGGACAGCGATCGTTCTTGAAACCAAAACTCTCTCTTTATTGATCATTGTAATCTCTCTTAACCAACAGGTGTTAGATTGTATCAGTTTTAACCAAAATGTCAATCTCGAACATTCGTTTTTTTAGCACAAAAATAGACGAGCTAAACTGAGAAAAACAATATATCCGGAAACATCTGTTATCGTTGTAATTAGAGGACCCGAGCTAAGTGAAGAATCATATCCGAATCGATAAAAAGCTATTGGCAGAGCAACTCCGATAAATGAAGCCCATGTCGCGCAAAAGATCATAGCTCCGCATAAAACTACCGCCAGCTTCCAGTCCTGAAACCAAAGCAGAGCAGTTACTCCCAGCAATGCTCCTATCACCACTCCATTGAAGATTCCCATTAAAGTTTCATTGCGAATCACTTTCGCGTACTGCTCTTCACGAAATTCTTCCGTAGAAAAAGCTTTAATGATAACACTCGCTGTTTGAATTCCTATATTTCCGCCTAAAGCTCCTGCTATCGGCATCAACACCGCTAAAGCGACAATTTGCTGAATAGCGTCCTGAAATAAAGAAATAATAAACGGCGAAAGCAAAGTATTAACCACCGCGACTGATAACCAGCGCAATCTTTTCACACAACTCGATAGTAACGGCGCATTAATTTCATCATCTTCAGTTCCAACCAACTGATTAAAATCTTCCGTGATTTCTTCCTGCGCGATGTCGATAAGGTCTGCCGATCTGATTAATCCTATCATGTGTCCGTTTTTATCAACCACAGGAATTCGAACAAAATGGTATTTGTTAAACAAATTGTGAGCTACTTCCTGATCATCCGTTGCTGAAATCTCCACGACATCAGGACTTTCTATGTTTTTCAATTTTTTCTTCTTATCTGCCTTCAAAAGACGCGTGAGTGAAATCAATCCCGTAAGCCTGCGCTCCTCATCTTCAATAAAAATCTCTGAACAACTGTCAGGTATTTCTTTCTTTTCTTTGAGATATTTCAGAGCCTCATCTACCGAAAAATCTTCTGAAATCAAAACGAAATCAAACGACATGTTTCGTCCGACGGAATTTTCAGGATATGCCATAAGAAACTTCACAATTGCCTTCATTTTCTTAGGCAGCATCTCTACAAACGCTTTTCGATCCTTAACGTTGAATTGCTCGACTAATTCAATCAATTCATCTTTTTGTAGTAAATCTACGGATTTTCGAAAATGCTCCAGTCCGAAAAAAGCTAAAGTCTTTGTACGATAAGGATTCACAAGATTTACAAGAACTCGTGAATCTACAAAATTTGGTGTTAATTTAAAAAGTACCTTACGAGAATCAGAATCCAAATCTTCAATAGCATCTGAAATATCTGCCGGATGCTTATCCTTCAATATACGAGAAATCTTCTTAATCTTCAGTTCATCACTGTATGTTTCATTATTTATTATACTGAAGACTTTTCTCGATATTTTAGCCATTATCCT